>Ga0068860_100000041_pt1 | contig 227790 bp, 177 predicted proteins | sample KBSSwiS32_FD_66597 | JGI IMG/M metagenome (GOLD analysis project Ga0068860, IMG submission 66597) | Switchgrass rhizosphere microbial communities from Kellogg Biological Station, Michigan, USA - KBS Switchgrass S3-2 | ecosystem: Host-associated > Plants > Roots > Rhizosphere > Soil ... | reverse complement strand
AGTGGGCCGCGCCTCGGTCGGGCCGGCGATGGTAACCAGGGTTCCTCCGGCACGAATCACGTTCGCAGACCTCTTCGCGATATCGCCGCCGAGGACATCAAAAACCAGGTCGATCCCGCTGACATCCTCCAGGGCGTCGTTATCTAGGTCGACGAACTCCTGCGCGCCGAAGTCGAGCGCAGTCTGACGGCTGGCAGCGCGACCGGTACCAATGACGTACGCGCCTGCCTCACGTGCGAGTTGGGTCGCCATCGATCCGACTACGCCGGCCGCACCGTGAACGAGAACGCTTTGCCCCGCACGAAGGCGGCCATGCTCGAACAGCCCCTGCCACGCAGTTAAGCCTGGCATCGCGAGGGCCGCGCCAACCGTGAAGTCAACGTCGCCCGGCAGTGGCGCCAGGTTGCGCGCCTCAACGGCTACATACTCCGCCATTGTGCCGTTGCGGTACCAGTCTGTGAGACCGAACACTCGCTGTCCCACCGACAGCCCCGTCGTTCCATAGCCAAGCGCGGTGACCACACCGGCCAACTCGTGGCCGGGGATCGATGGCGTCCTGTCACGGCCGACACGATCTATCCAGGTCGAAGGCCACGACAGCTCATCCCCTGTTATTGCCGATGCATGAACCTGAACGACGACATCATCGATCGCTGCCTGCGGCTCCGGCCGCTCCACCAGCTTCATTCCGGCTGTTCCCGCAGCCTGGTCCGTTACAACGATCGCTTTCATAGCGCCCCTCCCTTTTTGCCGTAAACTACTGTTTGCAATATTGTGTGTAGCATGATCGTAATATTTAAAGTTGTACAATGACTCTTAAATGTCAGGATAAAATTATGATTTAATAGGGTTGCCTTAGGGGGCCAATTATAAAATATATAGGGAGCCAGTTACCGAGATGTGTAGAAAGAACCTGTATACGGAAGAATGGCATTTTTAACGTATTTTTAAACAAATCTGCCAAACATGAGAAAATTAGCTCCCTTTTACAGGTGGGTCTGCCTATCCGCATGTACCGTATTCACAACTGCACTGTACGCGCAAACCAAAACTTACGACAGCGCAACCATCGCCTCCCTGAAAAAAGAAGTGTTTTCCCTTGTCGCCACGAAGGAGAAACCCATACAGGAAATGATCGACATGATCTTCAGCTTCGGAGAGTTGGGCTTCCAGGAAGTGGAGACATCCCGATACCTGACAGAGGTTTTGAGTAAAAACGGTTTTGCCATTGAAAAAGGGATCTCCCGGATCCCCACTGCCTGGTTTGCCACCTGGGGCAGCGGTAGTCCTGTCATAGCACTGGGCAGCGATATCGACTGCATTCCTAAAGCCTCACAAAAACCGGGTGTTGCCTTTAAGGACCCGATCGTGGAAGGAGCGCCGGGCCATGGGGAAGGGCATAATTCAGGCCAGTCGGTAATCATATTTGCCGCCCTCGCCGTAAAAGAGCTGATGCAGAAATATCATATGCCCGGCACCATCATCATCTGGCCCGGCGTAGCAGAAGAATTGCTGGGCAGCAAGGCCTGGTATATAAGAGATGGCTATTTTAAAAATATAGACGCATGCATATTTACGCATGTCAGCAGTGAATTTGCTGCCAATTATGGCGACAATGGGTTCAATGGTCTTGTATCCGTAAAATTTTCTTTTGAAGGCGATGCGGCCCATGCGGCAGGAGCTCCCTGGAGAGGTAAGAGCGCTCTCGATGCAGTTGAACTGATGGATGTCGGCTGGAATTTTAAACGGGAGCATCTTAAGCCGACCCAACGTAGTCATTATGTCATTACCGATGGCGGTGACCAGCCGAATGTAGTACCCTCGAAAGCGTGCGTCTGGTATTACTTCCGGGAAAGAAATTATGAGGACATCAAAAGCATGTATGATGCAGGTATCCATATGGCACAGGGGGCGGCGCTGATGACGGATACAAAAATGTCTTATCAGTTGCTGGGCACCGCCTGGCCCGGGCATTTCAATAAAGCGCTGGCGGAAGCATTTTATGCAAATATAAAAACGGTGGGCATGCCCCAATGGTCGGCGGAGGACAACCAACTTGCCGTCGGCGTGCAGAAGCTGCTGGATGCCCCGAAAAAAGACTTTTATGGCAGGGACATCAACGGCCTCAGGACAACGATAGATAGTATCCGCGGTTCGGTACCCTTTTCCTGGGGGGGCGGTTCCGATGATATCGCCGATATTTCCTGGAATGTCCCTACCGTCGTGTTAGGGTACCCCGCTAATATCCCCGGTACAAAAGGCCACCACTGGGGAGATGCTATTGCGATGGCGACGCCCATTGCACACAAAGGTTCGCTTGCAGGCGCAAAGGCCACTGCGCTGACATTGATTGACCTGTTTACCAAACCGCAGGTGTTGGCCGATGCCAAAAATTATTTTAAGAATGTGCAGACCAAAGACGTGCATTATATTCCTTTCCTGTCTGCCGGCGATCCGCCCCCAACTTATCTTAATAAGGAAACAATGGATAAATACCGGCCACAGATGCAAAAGTTCTATTACAATCCTGCAAAATATAAAACCTACCTGGAACAACTGGGTATTACATACCCCACTCTGGTGAAGAAATAAGGCTTAGCGGTTGAACCAAAAGTTCGATACCAACCCCTTCAGCTCCGCTTTTTTTAAGCCGCTGATCCTCAGCGGCTTTTTTTGTTGGCATGTGACGAATAATCGAAGCTGGTAGCCTGGGAAAATTGCTTTAGAATTGAATTTGACATAAAAATAGGTATCGTTTTATATCTCCAATATTCAAATGAATATAAGCTGTATAAGAGTGATCCATGCTCTGCTATTGCTTAATGCTTAATAAGATATCCAAAAACACCGTCTGTTTCACTGGCAGGACCTGCTGAGAAGTACAGCCTGCCTGGATCGGTGGCGCCGGCGGGGGGGAAGGACAGCGACCACAGTCCTTCGATCACGATCGGCTGTTGGTGTGATTGAAGCTGACCGAGATAGTCTCCATTGGGGGTAAATACGTTGATGTGTCCATCGCCAAAATTGCCAACCAGGATCACTGGGGATTTGCGGTCGAAGCCGCCGTTCTGGCTGTTAGCTGTGACGTTACCGTAGCCGCCATGCCCTTCACCACCATTATCCACATCTTTATCTTCAAGGAAGGAGGCCGGCGCCATTGTCACGCCCCATGGAGCGTTCAGGGTGCCACGGCTTGCCAATCTCTTTACGAATTGTCCATTGGTCCGGAAAATGCTTACAAAACCAAAACCTGCGCCGGCCACGGGATGCCCGTCCGATCCCAATTTGGCATAGACGACGTAGATCGAATCGCCAATCGCCTGGACGTTATAAGGAGAGTAGTCCTGTGGTAACGTGGGGTCCCGGAAGGCCAAACCGTCTGGCTTAAATGCCGTATCCCAAGCGTCGATCCTCTTCAGTTCAAAATTAGCGCCATAGACAAAATTACGTCCGTTAAAAGTACCAATGGCCATACCTGTATAACTGCTCCTGACGGGTTGACGGATAAATTTGGCATTGTTGCCGGAAGCCGCATTCCAGGCTGACAGTACGCCGTCAAAGCCGGTGAAAGCGAACAGGGAAGCTCCACCGCCATTTGGCAGGTTGAAGCCTTTGCCCGCGGTGAAGACGACGCCGCAGGGAAATCCCTGTGCGGAATCCGCTATATTATTGGAAGAAGGGATATTCACGGCCCTTACTTTTACACCTTCCACGCTATAGAGCTCACTGACATGACCACCCACGGAGTTCACCCAGGCAGTACCGCCTGAAGACCAGGCGACGCCAAAGCCATTGATGAGGGTCGGGTCCAGGGGCTGGACGGGATGGTATTTTGCTTTGTTGGCTACAAGGTTGATCACATCGAAATCCCGCAGGGGCTTGTCATCGACATGACCTTTTTGACAGCTGAAAGACAGTGCTGCTGCCGTTGCCATTAACAGAGAGCTCGCACAAGAGCTCCATCCTACAGCCGTAAATTTTTTCGCGTACATTAGGAAGTTTTTAATGTTATTTGGTAATGCTTTCGCAAACCTACATCCTCTTCCGGCCTGTTCGGACCGGCATCTTCCTAATGGCAAAACCTGACTTCCGAGTGGCGGCTAGTGATGGGTGTTGATCTCCATCGTGTGGTAGATAAAATGATACGCAGATATCCATCTGGGTCGAACCATCCTGTCAGAACATTTGTAATGGCAGCCTATAGCCTACCCACTGGCTTGTTGATGATAAAAGTGATATGAATAGTAGTGCTGATATTTATGCCTCTTTCAGTGCTCTGTCCAATACCCTTAAATTGCCAATATATTCCTGCGCATGCGGCCATTCCGGCGATAATTCGGCCCATAAGATTTGGCGGTCAATGGCAATTTGAATAATTTCCTTATTGGGGGGCTCGATGATTCCTTCGTCAACTAACTGTCCAAAGCCAGTTGCAATGACGGAAATATCCAGTGTATAGATGTATTGCTGGTCATCAAACTCCTTATCTTGTAATTGGGATAGGATTTTTTCTTTATTGACTAGCTGGTAGTTGTAGTCAATGAATTCCATCTCGCCTACATTTGTTATCGTCCATACAAGGCATTGTAGCGTAGGAACCGCAGGATTCGCTTGCCGCCAACTTCTGAATTCGGCCAGGGCGGTGTCACCTTCGTCTGAGCCAAATGGTGCCAGTTCATCTATACAGCTCCAAAAAAAATCTTCCGGGATGAGATCTTTGGCTTTTGGGTGTGCATGGTCAATATCAATACCGTATTTTTCGTTTTCCATATAGTTTGTAAATGTATCATTTTCCCTGTCGGTTCTTTCTAAGGTATAGGTTATTGTTACAATTATTTATAGACGAGCTAATTTTATTTATTTTGTAAAGTGCTGATAAGCAATATAAGTATGGTGAAGGTGTATTGTCCGCTATTTTGATTGCTCCAATCAATCAATCCCAAAAGGGTTAACGACCTTTTTTAGTTGGTACTGAATATGGCTAAAGTTGACGGCATTACTCTGCGTGCCTGGTGCCTGAACAAAAAAACCAACCAGCAAGGGGCTCGTAAAAACATACCGCAGACGCCGGGCCATATACCAGCTATTCCCATCCTGCGAATAGTACAATATAATCACATTCCCGGCTTTAGCCATTTTCAAAAATACATGATCAGTTGGGAGAGCTACTGCATTGCAGTCATCGGAGTACTCGTTGGTCACTACGCTCACTATTCTGTGCGCTCCTGTATTATCCCTTTCAAAGCACAATTTTATCCAATGTGCGCTGTCAGCCTCCATCATAATACCCCCTGCATTCCATTCACCGGCAAAGGCATGCCGGACATCTAAAGTGAGAATGAAATTGCTATCCGCCTGGAATAGTAATCTTGGGGCATTATTGGGTAAATAGGAGCCATAGGAATCCCTGTATACGTCGGTTCCGCTACCGGCTTCAATGGTAAGGTTGTCTCCGGAGTTTGAAAACCGGAGCGGTGGCCTTTCCCAAAACAATTTATGCGGAATCGTACTCAATGAGAAAGAATCGGATGTCTGTGCTGGAACTTGGTAGGGAAAGAGGATGATACAAAATAGAGTTGCAAGCTTCATGGAAGTCGTTTTTGTTATTCTGTCTTTAAACTTTTCACAGGATTTGACAGCCCGGCCCTTATTGCGTGGAAACCGATCGTCGCCAGCGCCAAAAAGGCTGCAATAATTGCAGACGCGGCAAATACCCACCAACTTATCGAAATTTTATATGCAAAACTTTGCAGCCATTGATGCATAAAGAAGTAGGCGGCAGGCGTTGCCAGAATGAAGGAAAGGCATATCCATTTTATATACTCTTTTGAAAACATCACTACGATATTATAAAGCGATGCGCCAACTACTTTCCTGATAGCAATTTCTTTCGTTCGCTGCTGTACGGTTAATAAAGTAAGTCCGGTTAGTCCCATAACTGCAACGAGTATGATAAAGGCGGTAAGTGCGTTTAGCACATGGCTCAGAACAGCTTCTGTGTTGTACAAATTGTTTATGCGGTCGTCTAAAAAATGATACTCGAAAGCTCCGCCCGGCGCGAACGAATTCCAAAGGTTTTTGATGTATGCAATGGTGGCTGGCAAATTGCCGCCGTTTAGCCTGATAGCTATATAAGTTCCTTGATTATTGAGGAAAATGGCAATCGGGCGGATGTCTTTGTGCAGTGATTGAAAGTTGAAGTCTTTTGTTACACCGACAATTTCATATCGCTTAGTCCTGACGGCAAGTGCATTCAGGTATTTGGTGTCGATGATTTTATTCACCGGCTCATGAATGCCAAGCTCCTTTACCGCAGCTTCATTCAGAATTATTCGTTGAACGGTATCATTGTCTGCCTGGGGGTTGAAATCCCTGCCTTGCACCAGCGGAATTCCAAAGGTTTTGAGGAAGTTGTAGCCTGCGCTGAAGTTGGCCAGAAGGTGATCTTTGGTCCCTGCGATATACTTCGCTGCGATAGGGAAATTGTCCAGACCGCTGCCGGGATAGTCGATACACGGATTGGCCGAAATAACGTTTGTATTCTTTGTAAGTTCCGCGATAAAAGCTGTTTCTTTTTGCCCTAATAACATAGATGGGTCTTCCAGCACCAGAATATTCTCTTTAACATAACCAGGCGATTGGCTGCGCAGGAGATTTAATTGTTTATCGACAAATATGGCACAGGATATAAGCGCTATGAATATAAAGAATTGTAATACAATCAATGTGCTCTTAAAGCTCATGATCTTCCTACCCGTTTTTATTGTTCCCTTAATGGCTTTTACTGCGTTGAACGAAGACAGGTACAATGCAGGATAGATGCCCCCCAGGATACTCACCGAAAAAAATAAGACGATGAATATTATCCAATTATCACGACTTAGAAAGGTTGACGCGGGAAGCTCTGTAGCCATAATTTGCTCAAATGGATGAACCAGCAATATTATGATTGCCACGGCTAACAACCACGCGATTAAACTTATAGCGACTGTTTCGGTAAATACGAGTCCGATCAGTTTTATTCTTGATGACCCCAAAGTCTTTCGAATGCCTATTTCTTTTGAGCGCTGTATCGAATTGGCGGTGGTAATATTCGCGTAATTGATACAAGCCATTAAAAGTAGGAAAACGGCCGCAGTGCCTAATATATACAAATTGCTGAATGCAACGCCTGGTTCAAGTTCTCTTTCAAAGTCTGAGTGTAGATGAATGGATGTAAGCGGCTGTAATTTATATTCCCAATAGTTGCCTTTATTCTTCAGGCTGTCATAGCTTGTGTTAAAGTTGGCTTGAAGCTGCGGGTCGACAAAGGATTTAACGGCATGTGAAAGTTTACTCTCAATAACACGAGGGTCAGTTCCATTTTGTAGCAGTATGTAAGTATAGTATGTATTATCAACCCATACCTGTGATCGGTTCCATGGGTCGGAAACGTTGGAGAATATAATTTTGTAATGAAAATGTGCATTCGGCGGCACATCTTCCGTTATGCCGGTTATTTTGCACTGAAAATTTCCCCATCCGCCAAACTTAAGCATCAACGACTTGCCGGGTATAGTCCCGTTATTAAAAGCGGTTTCTCCGAAATATTTGACGGCGGTAGATTTCGTAATAACCACAGTGAAGGGTTTCGTCATCGACTCGTGTGGATCGCCTTGTAGAAATTTATAGTCGAATAGGTCGAAAAACGTGGAGTCTGCCTGGTATACCTCTTCATTAAAGGTTTTGTTTTCTCTGCCATTTTCTTTATTACTTACGGTCAGATTGTTGTATTTCCAGATCCTTGTGGTGGCTTTTACTCCCGGAATTTCACGCTTCATCAAATCCGCAAGCGGCGGCGGAGCCATTGAGGAAGTGAAATTATTCCCGTTCATCAGTATATGCGGATAGACACGGTAGATGTTGGACGCATTACCGTTAAACTGGTCAAAGCTTAGCTGGTATCTGATCCATACCAAAATAAGCATGCACGCAGAAACGCTGACTCCCAGGCTGAACAAATAGATCAATGCAAGGGTTTTATTTCTTGTCAGATTTCTGAAAGTAGTTACCAGGTAATTTCTAAACATAACATGGAATTATGCCCGTTGTGGGCATATTAAAGTAATTTATACCATGTCTTCCCGTTTACCGCTTTTCCAACACCAAGGGCCTGAACGTGAGTGGACCTGGCAGTTTTCTATGCACCAAGATAAACCACCGTCTTGGAAGAAATCCTTAAAACATCTTTTTGCCTTGCACGAATATTGTATTTTTATGTAGTATATATTTAATTTGCTGATAAATAAGAATAAAGAAGACGTAAGAAGGAACCACCCGTTTAATGCCGCCCTCAGAAATGGGTACCTCAAGCTGTTTAGCGGATGGGCGGTGGTGTTGTGGATGGGGTGCCGGGGACGACCAGTTCGTAATCGCGGGGAAGGAGGTTGGCGATGGTTTCTGTTTTGCTCCAGTTGCCTTTGGAGAGGATGGTGGGTGGATAGTAACTGCCGTTCTCGCCGATCTCGATGGAGACGGGTTCCAACAGGTTGATAGCGGATTCCTGATAGGCGATGCCTAATCTTCCATTTCCATAGATCACCGTGCAGTCTCCCAAAAAATACATTGTCTTTGTCTGATCGGGATGGATCGTGAGCAGATCGTCGGTGCTTTTTATTTTCTGAATAAAGAAGTCGGGTTGTCTTAGTACATCCCAATAAAGGTGCAGACTATCGATGGGGATGCTGTCTGTCTTGGTGATGTTGGGCTTATAGATGTTCTTTACCCTTTGCTTTTCGATGTTGGGCACTTCTATCTCGTGTTCGACGATGAACCCTTCCTGATGGAGCAGTCCTTTGTACAGGGTGCGCAGGAAGTGCATCTCGGAACCGAGGTAGGCGTATCTGCGGCGTTGTTCCCATTCCAGCCTGGTTTGGGGATAATCGGTGGTCATTTCTCTAAAGAGAGGATAGCCGAAATAAGAGATGATATTGGTGCTGAAGTCACATTCGAATCTTTCGAGACGATACTCGAGGTCATAGCCAAGGGCTTTGTTCTCGATGATGAGGGGATCGGTGGCGGTGACGGATAGCTTCCTGCTTTTGAGGTAATAATGAAACCGAAGGACTTCCTTATTCTTTAGCTTACAAGAGGAGGCGTTTTCGGTAGTGCCGATGAAGTTATCGATAAAGAATTTCCCATATTTCTTCCACCCGTCTTTCATATAGGGCTCTATGACGATGGCAGTTAGTTCGGAAGCTTTTACGCGGAGGGCAACTTTTAGATCGGCAGGCAGGTTGCGGGTGCTGATGGCGAGATTAAAGGTCTGGTAACCGACGGCGGAAATGATGACCTCGTATCTTCCGGGGGCAATGCCGCCGAGGGTAAAGGTGCCGTCGGCCCGGGTGACGGTGCCTTTGGAGGTGCTGTTGAGGAATACGCTCACGCCGGGCATGGGTTTGCCGGTGGCGGAATCCCGCACAGAGCCGGACAGGACGGTGCCTTGGGCCAGAAGTTGTATATAGGTCAGGAAGGAGGAGAGCAGGAGGAAAACAACCTTTTTCATGGGGGATTTTAGACCCGCAAAATAAGATAATAAAGCGATCTTGCTCAAAAAGAAAAGGCGGAGTGGGATATTTTTGCGGTGAAATGACCGGGGTTGACCGTTATCGATCTGGGTAGAACCGGCGTGTCAAAACACAGACGTCGAGCCTGGCTTTGCCTATAAGTTGGTAGCAGGTGTTGGAATATGACTTATCGGAGCTCGAATAATTTATCCTACAAGTTCGTATTTTGGAACATGATATCCCGATTGTTCAGAATAAACTTTTGACTTTTTAAAAAATCGCCTTTTACATTTGGCATCAGGTGATCGATCCATTGCGGTGATTCTTCACCCCGCAAATTTGCGAACAGTGCCAATGCATACCCCCACTGCGTCTGGGACAGGTAACCTTTGGATCGCCAGCCGTGAGAGTCAAAATTCCTGAACGTTTGAAAAGCCTCATTTGCGTTAAAAATACCTAGTCCAAAAAAGATCGTCGTCAGATCGGTCAAAGGCTCGTTGTTGACGGCTATCCGGTTTTCACCAAGCAATTTGATATGGGCGATTTCGTGAGCTAGGGTGGCAACCAAACCTTCCGGTTCAGTCAGGTTCCCGCGATTCAACCAAATTTCGTATTTGTCATCTTCTGTACGACCCCAATAAAGGCCAGCGGCATTTTGATCGTCTTTCTCCGATTGCAGAAAAATTCGCCCACCAAAGGGACTGCCTGTCGATACTTCGCGTACCCCGTCATCGTAGTAACCAAGTATGATCCTATCAAATGGTACTTCCATCTGTGCGGCCACAATTTTCAGGGTTTCATTGGCAGTTTGCTCCGTTCCATTATAGGAGATGGGAAAGTGTGAAAAATGCGGTATCAGTACTCGTCTGTGTTGGGTATTTTCTTTTCCGAAAAATTCCAATAGTATAAGAAATGCCTCCTCCAGCCTGAGCCGGCTAATTTCCGAAACAGGACAGCCGTCTCGTTGAGGGACATTAACAATTGCCTCCCTTTCAAATTCTGAGAGATTCGTCGTTAAATACGTTGCATCGGCCGGAACCTTTGACAACATTTCCCTATCTACGGAACCTGATCCTTTACAATAGGCACAAGTGCCTGTTTTCCACTTACCGTGTTGTTTTAGCCGAATTATATCATCTTTATCCACGTGACCTTTACCCAAACATCTCGGACAAGTTAAGAGACCTGGGGTTTGAGATCGCTTAAATAGACGGGAGAAGAGGCTCATTCCGCCAAAATACTGAAAAAATTATCCTCGCGCAAATAGCAAAAGCAGAAGCTATGTGGCACAGATTTGTTGAACTACCCGCTCGCAAAACTGCTGGATTTCAGACCTTTAATTTAAATATGAATACACAAAGCGTTCTCAAGGGTTCGATTGGGCTCCCCTCAACTCCACGAAATGTATAAGCCGCTGTAAATCAGCGGCTTTTTATTTTCATTCATTTTTTTAGCTTTGTACAAATGATTTCAATAGCTAAGGGTGAGGTTCTTTTTTTATAGATACGGTATTCTATATAATGTTAAAAATATGTGCTTCACAATATATCTTGGTGCATCCATCATGTTGCCTTTACTCGAGTGGAACAAAGACCAACCCGGCGTTCATGCCACAATACTGCAAGATTATGAACTGGCAGTTTTAAGCCGCTTTACGTTGCCCCACGTATTATATATAGGCTCCGATCAGGGTTGTGGATGTGGTTTCAGGCATGCTCTTGCTGAAGGAAAAGGTTGGTTACCTGTGGTCGAAGATGACAAAGATGCTCAGAATGTGATACAGAAAAATCATATAGATTTATGGCAATACCTTGCTGGCAACATGGCGGCTGGAAGTGTTGAAATCTACGCATGTTGGAACAGCGATGTAAATGATTGCCCTGATTGTGTTAGTGACATTAGAATAGAGGATATTGCTAATGAAGATTTCTATTTTAAAGAAGGATGGCTATATAATGTGGCTATTTAAGTGACTTAGACATTCCCATCGGGAACATGACCCCATATTCACTCACAAGAAGGTTACTCACTTCTGTTATATTGGGTGGCGCATTCATTTTGCAACTACCCGGTAGGAATCCACCGACGGGAAATATGTTATGGCTATCAGTTAAGTATATGCGTGATAATTTTTGTATAATTATTGCTTCGGAAGTGGGCGACATAAAAACACGATCCCCGCAATTTAGTATAACTGAATTTCGTTAAAATGGATGGCAAGTAATTATCAACCCTAAAACCCAATGCATGAAAAAAAAATCAAAAGTTGTCCTGTATGTTTTTCTAGGTCTTGTTGCCCTTGGCGTAATCGCCAGTCTGACCGGCGCCAAGGACGCAGGTAAAGCGGCCGTAGCCTCTGCTTCAATCAATGATTCCACTGAAGCGAAACTAAAGAAAACCTATACCTATTCGGCCAAACAACTGATGGCCGAATACATGGGCAATGAAGTAAGGGCGGACGAAAATTTTAAAGGGAAAGTTTTCTGGGTCACCGGCACCATAAAAGACATCGGTAAAGACATTTTGAACAAACCCTATATTACGTTGAAGTCGACCGATCTTATTCGAAGCGTTCAATGTTATATAGACGATAAGCAGGCATTGTCATCTCTGGAAAAGGGTGCGCAGGTAACGATAAAGGGCACCTGCAAAGGGTTGATGGTAAACGTGCTGATGAAAGACTGCGAAATAGTGCCCAACTAAACCGGTGCCGAAACAGCCGCTGTAAATCAGCGGCTGTTTATTTTCCTGGACGATCGAAACTAGCGACAACAGTTCTGAAACCAATGATGATCTATTCCATAAAGTCGATACCCTTTTCGGGTTTCAATAAAATCGAATTGAATTACTGGTGGCGAATTACCTTCTGTGCTGCGTGCTACCATGACCTGTCGGAATCTATATTTCTTACCGGCTTTCACGATTTCCTTCTTGGCGCTGGATCGCATATTTTCAAAGTTTACTTCCACCCATGTAAAGGCCTTTCCTAGGGTATCATCAATTCTTCTGACTACTGCATCGTCTATTACTTCGGTAAAACACCTTTTAATAAAGTTGTTTGTGCTAAGTAGAGTATCGCATATCAATAGGCTGTCCAGTGCGATATCCTGAAACTTCTTAAGACTTGGCTCCTTAACCGAGGTGGAAAAAGTTTTCCAGAACGCTATAAATTTTAAGTCATCTGCGTTATAGGGGCATTTTACATCTTCTAATACTGCCTCTTGCAACGCCAATTCTTCCTGCTGCTCCGTCTTATCAAATAGTCCCCTGGCGGTAAGGACACCGGATTTTTTTAATGCAAAAAGGTCTTCTATGTAGTTGCCATAAATGGCAATCGCACTGTCGCCTTTTGTTATATAATAAGGGGTGGGATAGGACACCGTATATTCAGTTCCGCCTTGACCTTTAAAATGCAGCGGATATTTCACTGTTTCAACAAAGTCAATAATTGCCGGTTTGATAGTGGTATTTTTATTATATAGATGGTTATAGTCATCAGCTTTGTAGGGGCTGGCCCATCGTCCATTCCTGGTCTTGTATACATCAAAAAACTGGTACTTTTCGTGATAATACTCGCCTCGATATTCAGACACAAACAACAGGACATTTTTGAACGATGCAAAAGCCGGCCAGCCATAATGATCGAAAGCGGTAAAGTCAATTTTTTCGCCCGAATAGGAACCATAGACCGGCACCAAAATTTTGTATTTTGCCCGAAATCCGTTGTCCATTGATCCTTTTTCGTCCGGCAATGGTTGTACTTGCACCTTTTCTCCCACAAACACAAAAAGCGTATTCTTCTTTTCAATTGCACTGGTGTCCGATTTGGGAACTAAAGGCGCTGTATTCCTGGTGCCGGAGTTCTGGCAGGCACATAAGGATAAAACACAAAAAGGTGCCAGCAGGAAAAGAAAATATCTCATTTCGGAATAGAATTGATTATGGATTACGTTCGCTTTTCAACAGCGTTACCGCTTATAGTCGACCGGCGGCAGTGGTATAGGCTGAGCAACGATGCCCGCTGCTTCCGTCATCTCATGACCAGGGAGGGCTTGACCTTGCCCGTGAACTGGACAGCAGGGCATCCACCTCGCATTTTTCAAATATTGCTTTCAAGGCCGCAGATCTGCAGTTGCCAGAAGGTCCTCGAAATCCTTCGGTAATGTTGTACGTTTCTTTGCCATATTAAAGGACAGTTTCACGATTGGAAAGATACAATGATCGTGCAATACCAGCAATTCTACCTAATGTAGATTGGATACCCGATGAGTACCCTGTTCGGAGAAATTGTTGTATTTTGCTTTCGCAGACACAACGGGCAAGATTAACAACGAATAGTAAAAAGGAACGCATAACCCCTTTGCTCATTTAATATATTGTCTATGAAAATAGCCCCTTCGCGCAAGCGGCCCCGGGCCATTTGGCTAGGTATCAGTATCGCGGTCATTCTTTTGGGCGTTTGGTTACTCACCAGAACATATGTGATGGCAGCTTATAGCCTACCCACTGGCTCCATGGAGAAAACCATCCACGTGGGGGGTAAAGTACTCGTAAACAAGCTAAGCTATCTCCCGATCTCGAGGGGGGATATCCTCGTGTTCCATTTCCCGGTGGGAGACACCGTCATCGACCTGCCGGAGTACCAATCCATGCGGCCATACTATGACGTTATCCGGGAGATGGGGCGCGGAAATGCCGATGCCGGCAGGCAAATCGTGCTGGGTGAACCGGATAACTATCCACTCTCCATCCGGCCGGTGTCTAAACGGGAAGTGTACCTGAAACGCTGCATCGCTATTCCGGGTGATACACTTCAGATGCGGGATGAGCTCCTATATATCAACGGGCGTAGGCAAGCCTGGCCGCCGGAGGCAGAGACCTCTTTCCAGGTTGTCACGGACGGCCGTCCGCTTGACGAAAGGGTTATGAAGACGCAGTACGGCCTGGATATCTCGAACGCGGAAGAAATTCGGGCGCTCGACAGTGCGGGTGCATACGATATGCTGCTGACCTACAGTGCGCGCGAAAAAATGCTGAAAGACGGTTTCGCCCGGCAGATTAGCCCCGATATCGATTCATCGACCGAAGGCGTATTCCCCAGTGATGAAGTGCATCACTGGTCGAGAGACAATTACGGTCCGCTCTGGGTCCCTAAAAAGGGTGCGTCGATTGGGCTGACACCGGTGAACTATCCGATCTACGAACGCATCATCCGCACCTACGAAGGCAATAAACTGGAAATGCGCGGTGGCAAGATCTATATCAATGGGCAGGAAGAAAACAGGTATACCTTCAAAATGAATTATTACTGGATGATCGGCGACAATCTTCATGGGTCCCAGGATTCCCGCTACTGGGGCTTTGTGCCGGAAGATCATCTGATCGGGAAAGCCAGCGTGGTCTTGTGAACCGGAGGAGGGGTTACTCCGACCCCTTCCCGCTCGTGGTAAAGTCTCCAACTCCCTTCAATTGTTGCCTGGGCGGCACTATTTTACTTAAAGCCAGGATTTGAAGTTTTTATGGTTTTAGTGTATCTTTTCCATATGCTTAAACGATATCTCCTACTGATTTTCGCCGCCTCTCTTTGCCTGGCAGGGTATGGTCAGAAATTCCTGGTAAGTTATCCGGCGACCGCTGTGAGTGGACCATTTAGTGGAAAGGTAATCCTATACCTGAACAAGGAGAACAGGAATCCAAAGAATGCCATGGCCGATCTGGAGCCCTTTCCCTGTTTTTCCATCGATGTACGGGACGTAAAGCCGGGTACTTCCGTCACGTTTGACGATCGGGCAGCGGCCTATCCTGCCAGATTATCCGACATAGAAAGGGGCGAATATTATGTGCAGGCCGTTTGGGACAGGAACCTGGGAGGGCGGGCGATTGCGGAGAGCCCGGGTAACCTTTATTCATTACCCCTAAAGGTCAAGCTGACGAAAGATACCAATGCGTCGTTCCGCCTGAGTTGCGATCAAATTGTGGCGCAGTTGACATTCATCGATACGAAATTTGTAAAGGAGCTGAAGGCGGCTTCGCGGCTTTTGTCGAAATCCCAGGGAAGGACGATGACGGTAGATGCTGCTGTCTTGTTGCCGCGGGAGTATTATTCTCAGCCGCAGCGGCAATTCCCGGTGGTGTTTGTGGTGTCCGGCTATGGCGGGGATTATCACCGGTATTCGGGCGATACGGCGGCCTTTAGCAGACCTTTTGATACAGTCTCCTGCATCACGGTCTTCCTGGATGGCAATTGCGCCGGCGGTCATTCTGTATATGCCAACAGCGATAACAATGGTCCGTGGGGAGATGCACTCACCACCGAGTTCATCCCGCAACTGGAAAAGTCCTATCGCTGTAATGGGGCGAGGCTCTTAAAGGGACATAGCAGCGGGGGCTGGACAGTGCTCTGGTTGCAGACACACTATCCCGATGTGTTTACGGGTTGCTGGTCAAGCTCGCCCGACCCGGTGGACTTTCGGAATTTTCAGCGAGTCAATCTGTATGAAGAGGATAATATCTATTATAAAAAGGATGGAACTTCGAATGTCGTCGCCACCATTGCGGGATATTTTCCGGTGGCGACGATGAAACAATGCTACCAGCAGGAGTTTGTGCTCTACCGGGGCGAGCAGATGCATTCGTTTAACCAGGTGTTTAGCGCAAAAGGAGCGAATGGTCAGCCGATACCGATATGCGACCCTGTGACAGGGGCCATCGACAAATCCTGTTTTGAGCATTGGAAGTCTTATGATATCTGCGCTTATCTCCGCAACAACTGGCCGGCCCTTGAAAAGGGGTTGCAAAGCAAGATCCGGGTATCGGTAGGCAACCAGGACAATTTTCTTTTGAACTATGCCGTGCACATGCTGGAGGACGAAATGAAGAAGCTGGATACGCGATTTGTCTTTGCGTATTATCCGGGGGATCATTTTACGTTGAATACACCGGAGTATCAGACAGCAGGAGCTACATTCCTGGCGGAACGGAATGCGCATTGGAATATGCAGCATTAACAGCCTCTGGCCAAAATACGTTATAACTGCGCCTGACTATTTAAAATTGTTCTCCAAAAAGTCAAACACTTTGTCAAAATGGTTTAACGGTGCACTATGCGACCCTTCTATGGCAATGTGCTCATAGTAAAATCTGAATTTTTTATGCCTAAATCTGGTGATCATGTTTTCGCACATGGGTGAGGAAGGGCATACCTCATCTTTATTGGCTGATAGTAATAAAACTGGCCCGTTGATCCTTTCCACCTTTATAACCGCCTTTTTAAATGCAAGCGAATCCTTGAGCATAATCTCAAATGCAGACCTCAAATCATGTTTGATAAGCGCGGGTACGGCCTCTTCCGACACAGGCACAAAAGGAAGTTCTATGCCTTTGTACGTCCATGCTGAAGTAGTCAATTCATTCGTATTCCCGGGAAAAACGGCATTACTTGGCACAATGGCCACTACGCAGCGAATGTCTTTATAAAAAGAAGCGATCAGCAATGCGAGGTCTCCGCCTCTTGAACCACCTATGATGGCTATTTTCCTTTTATTGACCTGCGGATTTTTCGCAGCTTCAGCAATGGCGGCATGCACCTGGTCTATAGAGATCTTATTGAGTGTATCTGGTGTGCCTTTTGCCTTGAAATAACCAATTGCTAAAAATGCATAGCCTCTCTTCAAAAATTCTTCTCTTTTATTCTTCCAGTAATTGCTTGCCCATGCGTTACCGCCTTCCGAACCGCCAAATCCAACGATCAGCGGCTTGTTAACTGAAGAATCACCGGTATATAATTTACTCTCAACGTTGGGCGTATTCAATAATATTTGGGAAGAAGCAGTCTTACAGACCAATAGAAATATTACGGTAGTAACCAGCGTAAACTTTTTTAATGTTTTCATGCAAAGTTTCTCTTTTTATAAAAAGTAAAACTATTGCAATCCGTCTGGCAAACTTTTGACCTGGATCAAATAATTACTTTTCTGCCCTCAGTCTGCTTAAAGTTTCCTGTGTAATACCAAGGTAGGAAGCTACCATACCAAGTGGTATGCGAGGATAGATATCAGCGTATGTTCTATTAAAGTGCAGGTATTTATCTTTGGCAGTTGTAAAGCGCATTGAGATGATCCGTTCAATCATCTGATAAAACAATGAACCCATTGAAAGTCTGGCGTATCGTTCCATTTCAGGAAAGTTGTCAAATAAATATCCGAGATCGGCCACATTTAGTGTGAAGACCTCAGTAGGTTCAATTGCATCTATATAATAATGATCAACTTCCCTGAACATAAAGCTCCGGGGGGAATTAATCCATTCGCCCTCACTGCAAAAATAATCACTTACTTCTTTACCATCCTTTAAAAAATATAAACGCAATAAACCGGTGGTTATAAAATGGCTCTGCGTACAAATATTACGGGCATTATGTATCATCTCGCCTTTCCTGAATGACTGTGGAATTACCCGGTTGATTATTTCCGTCCTTAATTGATCATTTAATTTAATGTACTGCGAAAAGTGTTGTAAAAGCGACTGCATCCGTAAAAATAAGTAAACCTCCCGGGTTAAATCAAGGAAAAAAGAGCGGATTGATGGAAAGTCATCCGGGCAAAACTTTATTTAACTTCTTTTTTAGTTTCCGCCAATTATCTTCATCCGGACATTAAGGAATACCATTCTAACGACAATATTCACTTAGCCCCCGCTAAACATGGCCAGACATGCTGCTTTATCAGTAACCGTGGTTTTTGCCATACCCGTTTTCTTCACTTCCTGCGCCACTTTATTGAATGGGCCGGCACAGAATATTCGGATCGGCACGGATGAGCATATCAGACGGGTTTCCGTGGAGAATGCACTTTTTGAAGATAGCTTCGCACGCCAGCGGGAGGAGCCCGGGACTTATCTGGTCCGGAGAAGCAACAAGACCCTGGTTATGCATATACAGCTCGATTCGGGCGAGAAGATTATCCGGATCCGGCCGCGTAATTCTTTAGCCTATTGGCTGAACATTGAAAATTATGGCATAGGCATGCTGGTCGATAAGGATCATCCGAAACGTTATGGCTACCGCTGCTGGACCTACCTGTTGCTTAAAGATACTGCCATTACTTTGCGACGGTTCGCGCCTGTTCCAAAGGGAACGACGCGCTTCTTCCTGTCTGTACCCCTTATTAATTCCTTCAGCATTAAATCACCGGAAGGTCGATCCACTCAAACAGGTCCTTTCGGGTTGGAAGCCGGAGTTGACTATTTTTATAAGAAGGATCACTATATTTCTTTTTCTGCTGGTGCGGGAAGCAGCGTATTTGGTCATTATTTTGGCAAGGGATATTTCACGACCGCGCACACTTTTTTTGGCAGTATCAGGAACAGCCATGTCATCGGCAGCTTCGATCTGGGTTACGGGCTCAGTTTCTCAGACCTTCACTGGTCGAAAGTCACTTTTGGCGATACGGTAAACCTGGATAGGTCAGCAAGGAGCACGGGGATAGGATGCAGCCTTTCCGCGCAATACCGGCTTAGCAGGTGCCTCAGGTTCGGCATACTTTACCAGCCTACTTTACTCACAGCCAATCTCACGCCGTCGTTCAATTATCAGCATTATATCTCGGTGGGTTTAGCCTGGAGATGGCCGTTTTTTTAATACGAGTCCGGGTAATATTGGATATTTGATTAAATTGCGCAAAGACCATTCTGCCTTCATCCTCTCATTTTTGTAATACAGCATAACTGCAAAGACTTATTGCCAATCGATCCTATCCATATAGATGAGAAAGCGCTGTTAATTCGTATATCCGAGGGCAATGAAGCTGCCTTTGAGGAATTATACCGTCTATATGTCCCCCAGCTTGCGACGTATCTGCAGCGTTTGTCCCAATCCGGGACTGTGGTGGATGAAATGATCCAGGAGACGTTCTTACAGGTCTGGCTGCACCGGGACAAGCTTCCGGCGGTGGAGCATCCCAAGGCCTGGGTATTCAGGATAGCCTCCAATATTACATTCAATTACCTAAAGCGGGTGCTGACAGCAGAGAAAGTGATACGTGAGAGCGGGGAAAGGTGGCGCAACGACCAGTCTCTCGCCGGGAAGGAAGCGGAGGACATATTATACGTCCAGCAGCTGAGGCGGGCAATCGGCAGGGCTGTGAGCAGGTTATCTCCCCAGCGGAAGAAAGTATACCAGCTTAGCAGGGAAGGCGGTCTGACGATCCCCGAGATCGCTGGCCAGCTGGGCCTTTCGGCCAATACGGTAAAAAATACGCTGGTGAGCTCCCTCCAGTTCATCCGGGAGTCGCTGGAGCAGGAAGGGTATGCAATCAGCCTTTTCCTGATATTATTAATTTCCTGAGAAATTTTTATTAACTCATTAGTCCTGTTGCAGGCCTTACTTTACTTATGTACGGCGGCGAGGGACAAATCCCATCATCAGCATGCAGGAAACCGATATCGACAATCTAATACAAAGATGGACTGATGGCAGTCTGACGGCAGCGGAACGATCGCAGCTGGCGGAGCTGTTGGAAGATCTCAACCATAAGGACATGGTCATTAATATATTGCAGCGACACATGATGGAGGGAAACGCGACTGCTGCGTTCGATGAAATTCGTTTTCTGCCGCTCCTGAGAGAGGTGCTCGGTGCGGACAGGGGTATGGAGGAGACAAATAAGAACGCGGAGGCCTTGAACGAGGATGAAGGACAGAATGAGATCGTGGTCAGGCCGGTCCGGTGGATGTGGATGGGATGGAGGGTCGCGGCGGCTGTGCTGATGCTGGCCATGGGAACCGCTCTGGTAATGATGATAAGGCGGAAGGGAACTGTCCGGGATGTTGCGGAGCAAAGGATATCGGTGAATGATGCGTTGCCAGGGAGCGATAAGGCAGTATTGACGCTTGCAGATGGGACCAAGGTCATCCTGGACAGCGCGCACAATGGTATATTGGCGGAGCAGGGAGGAACTAAGATCGTGAAGCCGGAGAACGGCAGGGTCCGATATGACGCGGGTGCTCATAGAGAGGTAACGGAAAACCTGCTGGTGACACCGCGGGGCGGGAAATATCAGGTCACCTTACCCGACGGAACACAGGTATGGCTGAATGCAGCCAGCTCGATGCGATATCCGACCGCATTCACCGGCAGGGAGCGCATCGTGACCATTAGGGGAGAGGTCTATTTCGAAGTAGCGAGGGAAACCGGCAAGGCCTTTATCGTGAAAGTAAACGACTTGTCGGTGGAGGTACTGGGCACTCATTTCAATGTCAATGCCTATACCGATGAGGTCATGGTACGGACCAGTCTGCTGGAAGGGGCGGTACGGGTGAAGGATGGCGCCGGGCAGATGGTGACATTGAAGCCGGGTCAGGAAGCGCAGACGCCGGGTAATCAACAGGTGATGCGGGTGGTCGGTGGAATTGATACGGCGCAGGTAATGGCGTGGAAGAACGGATTGTTCCAGTTCAGGAATACAGACCTGGCGTCCGTGATGCGCCAGCTGGCGAGATGGTATGACCTGGATGTCGTATATGAAGGCAAAATACCCACAGACCGGTTTGACGGGAAGATACCGAGGGATGCCACCGCCGCGCAGGTGCTGGCCATATTACAGAAAAACCAAATCCATTTTAAAATAGAAGGTAAGAAACTGATGGTTTTGCCATAAGGAAAGTGGTATCCAAACAAAAGCCGGAAATGGTGGAACATTTCCGGCGGGCGTCTGGGTAACCATGAACAAATTTTAGTCGTCGCTGACTGCTTATTCATTTCACCCAAACCATGCGAAAGTATGCAAAAAACTGCTTATTGTAGCCGGCCTGCCCGTGCATTAATTGTGAAAGCGATGAAACTGACTGTTCTGTTCCTTACGGTAGTCCTGGTCAATGTGTCTGCGAAGGGATTATCACAAAAAGTCTCTTTTTCCGGCAGTGACATACCACTGGAAAAGGCTTTTTCCGCCATCGAGTTGCAGACGCATTACACATTTTTTTACAAGTCCGGCTTATTGGAGAAGGCGCGGCATGTTTCGGTGGACTTCCGCGACAAACCTTTGACGGAGGCGCTGGATATTTTATTCGGCGAGCAACCCTTTACCTATTACATCAATGGCAAGATCATCACGATCGATTACCGCAAGGCTGTGATGCCGGTGGTCGACACGTCGGAACTGGGGTCGAAGGCCGGGATGCGTACGATCTTTGGCTATGTCACCGATGAGAATATGCTGCCGTTGTCCGGTGTTACGGTGGTTGCGAAGAGCACCCAGAAGGGCACACAGACGGATGCGCGTGGGATCTTCATTTGTAAGAGCGTCAGGGAAGATGAGGTGCTCGTGCTGTCATTCATAGGGTATGAAAAGCTGGAAGTGCCTGTGAAGGACAGGAACGAATTCATGTTGCACATGAAAGTAGCAACCAGCGAGCTGGATAAGGCGGTGGTGCAGGCATATGGCACAACGAGCCGCCGCTTCGCCACAGGCAATATCACGAAAGTTACAGCGGAGGAGATAGAGCGGCAGCCGGTGATGAACCCACTGCTGGCCTTGCAGGGGCGAGTGCCGGGGCTGCTGATCACGCCGATCAGCAATTATGCGAGCGGCACTGTCAGGACCGAGATCCGGGGAAGGAGCTCCGTTAACCCGCAGTTCACTTCGGATCCTTTATTCATTATCGACGGGGTGCCGCTGACGGTGTTGGAATTGTCCGCCAGCTCCAGCTACATCGATGGTTCTGCCGGGTTTCTTCAAAGCGGAGTGCCGATGCCGGGAGGACAGAATCCATTATTCAGCATCAATCCTTCCGATATCGAGAGTGTGGAAGTGTTGAAAGATGCGGATGCGACGGCCATTTATGGTTCGCGTGGGGCAAACGGGGTTATCCTTATCACGACGAAGAAGGCGAAGGCGGGCAAGTCTAAATTAAATTTGAATATTGCGCAAGGTATCAGCAAGGTTTCCAGGAATTGGAAGATGCTGAGCACTAAAGATTATCTGCAGATGCGTCGGGATGCGCTCGCGTTCGATGGGCTGACGCCTGACGGTTTCAATGCGCCGGACCTCGTATCCTGGGATACTACCCGGAATGTGGACTGGCAGCATGAGATATGGGGCGGAGTGGGTAAAACGACTGATATCCATGCAGGTCTTTCGGGTGGAGATCAGCGGACGATGTTTAGGATCGGGGCTAACTATAGCCGGCAAACCGATGTGACCAAGCGAAGCGGGTCGACTTACAGGACAGGTTTTTCTTTTATGGTGGGGCACCATTCCCTGGATCAGAAATTAAATGTTTCGCTCAACGGTTCCTATACATATTCACATGTAACGACGATCTATGGCCCTAACGCTTCTATCATTCCACCTGATACACCGCCGATCTATGACGAGAATGGCAACCTGAATTATGCCCCCTGGAATGCGGCGGGCCTGGGTAATAACTTCCCATTCGGCCAGATATTGAACCGGGCAAGGTCGGGTACGAACTTTCTCACTGCATCACTGCTGGTGAACTATGAGGTTATCAAAGGGCTACAGTTCAGCACCCAGGCGGGTTATAACAATAGCAACGGCACCCAGGACCTTATATTTCCCATGGCAGGTGCGAACCCGATCTACCAGACCGGTGGCTCGGCTATATTCGGCGTAAACCGGAATAATAACTGGATCATCGAACCTCAGCTGACGTATAATGCGTTCGTGGGGAAGGGTAAGCTCACCTTTTTGGCGGGTGGCAGCTTACAGTCGACGACTACCGACGGACGAAGTACCTACGGTTTTGGGTATACGGACGACGCCTTTCTCAATTCCATTGCGGGCGCAAGCTTTATAGGAGCAAGCCAGAACTATGGCGAATACAAATACATTGCCGGATTTGGGCGAATGACTTATAATCTCACGAACAAGTATATCCTGAACCTCAACGGGCGAAGGGATGGCAGCTCACGGTTCGGGCCGGGTAGGCAGTTTGGAAATTTCGGATCGATCGCAGCCGCCTGGATCGTCACCGAAGAAGAGTGGATGAAGCGGATTGCGCCTGAATGGATGAGCTTTATCAAACTGAGAAGCAGCTATGGGGTAACGGGAAGTGACAAGGTCGGGGATTATCAGTACCTCTCTCAGTATGCACCAGGCACGGTCATAGGCGGTATGCCTCTTTTCCCCTACAACGGGATTGCGCCGTTGATAAATCAACATGCCGTAAACCAGGAATACCAATGGGAATCCACCCGTAAAATGGAGGCCGCGATCGATATAGGTCTGGGAAAGGAAAATCGCTTCAACCTGGGTATTTCGTGGTATCGTCAACGCTGTAACAACCAGCTGACGCAATTCCCCACGCCTTTATTCAGCGGTTTTGCTAATGTCACCGCCAACTGGCCGGCGACGGTACAGAACCAGGGATGGGAGCTTAAGCTGGATGCAAAGCCCGTACAACAAAAAGATTTCTCCTGGGACCTCAATTTCAATATCAGCATCAACAAAAATATCCTGCTCGCTTATCCGGATATTGAGCGGTCGCCCTATTTGACGAAGTATAAGGTTGGTAAGGCGCTCAATACGCAATATTTGCTGCATAGTACCGGCATCGATCCACAGACCGGCGATCATCAATACGAGGACAGGAACCGTGACGGCCGGATCACGGCCAACTACAGCGTACAACCAGGATCGGGTGATGACGACAGGAGTAGGGAGATCGATCTCAGCCCGGTCTTCTTCGGTGGGTTCGGCAGCGATATACGTTACAAGGGCTTTATGTTGAATGCGCAGTTCAGCTATGTCAGTCAGAAGGGGCAGAATTCATATGCCGTGGCAAATGTTATCGGAACGATGAACAACCAGCCTGCTGCGATCGCGGGCAATTACTGGAAGAAGCCTGGTGATAATGCCCAGTTCATACGGCCAAGGACCATTGGCACAGAGAGTGACAGCTATTATAATACTTCGGACGGTGTGTACACGGACGCCAGCTTTATCAGGCTGTCCAATCTGAGCATCGGCTATAATCTGCCGGCCTCCCTGGCGGCTAAAGCAGGAATGGAGAGCTGCAGGGTTTTTATCCATACCAACAATGTGTTTGTGATTACGGGTTACAAAGGGCTTGATCCGGAGACGAAAAATTTCGGCATACAGCCTATTCCAAAGATCTATGACGCCGGCATTTCATTGAACTTTTAAATATTGTGATCATGCGAATCAATATATATTATTTTTTGTTGGCGGCTGTGGTGCTGGCCGGGGGATCGTGCAGGAAGCTCATCGCCATTTCAGACCCCGTCAATACGATCACGAGCAAAGCTGTCTTCAATACAAATGAGAAGGCTAATTCGGCTATGGCCGGCATCTATACGAAGATGATCAACGGCTTGAATCCTTCAAACAACAGCGCTTATTCTTATTTCAGTGACGGCCTGACTACGCTGCTGACGGGTTTGTCGTCGGATGAGTTCACCTTCAGGAACAGTGCCTTCTATTACACTCTTTTCAATACCAACAAACTGTTGTATAACAGCGCGGGTTCGGAACTCTGGACTACGGCATATGATGCTATCTATGGCGCCAACGGGGTACTGGAAGGTATTGCCGCGTCTACTTCCCCGGCGCTGACCGACAGTGTACGTAAGCGACTGACTGGTGAGGCGAAATTTATAAGGGCTTTTTGCTATTTCTATCTAACGAACTTATACGGCGATGTGCCATTGGCGCTGACGGTAGACTTTAATAAGACGATCAGGATGGCCAGGACGGCGCAGGCAAAGGTCTACGAACAGGTAGTCGCCGATCTGAAAGATGCACAGGGGTTACTGGCCTCGGACTTTTCGGCCGGAGGAGGTGAACGTGTACTTCCGAACAAATGGGCTGCCACTGCCCTACTGGCAAGGGTCTATTTATACCTGGGACAATATGGCGATGCGGCCACTGAGGCCAGTGCAGTGATTGGCGCGTCTTCGATGTTCGGGCTGCCCACCGATCTTAATTCCGTGTTCCTGGTCAACAGCCATGAAGCTATCTGGCAATTGAAACAAAGTACTGATATGCCGGGTCTTGGGACTGCGACGCCGGAAGGGAGCGTGCTGCTGCCGAACATGGTGGGTGGTTTCCCTACTCTTTTTGGCCTCTCCGATCAGCTGATGAATGCATGGGAGGTGGGTGATGGGCGGCGGGCCGCGTGGGTGGGCGAGGATAATACGGTGACAAGCCTGCCCTTTTATGCTTATAAATATAAGACAGGTCTGGACAATTTTCAAGTGGGTGTGCCTCCGGCTGAATATTATATGGTGCTTAGGTTGGCAGAGCAATACCTGATCCGGGCCGAGGCGATGGCGCACGGCGCGGCAGGCGGCGCCGCGGCCGCTATTGCGGACTTAAATGTTATCCGGCATCGTGCAGGGCTGGGCGATCTGGACGCATCATTGAGCGGAGATGCACTCCTGGCGGCTGTCGCCCATGAGCGGCAGGTCGAGCTGTTTGCCGAGTGGGGACATCGCTGGCTTGATCTAAAGCGGACGGGCAAGGCGCATGAGGTCTTATCGCAGATCCCGATGAAGCAGCCATGGGCAGGGGACTATCAATTATTATATCCCATTCCTTTTACAGAGATACAGAACGATCCACAGCTAAAACAAAACGAGGGCTACTGACATGAACACTATTTTAAAAATTGAGCGTCTTTCCCACAAGTATAGCAGCACCTGGGCGATACGCGACATCAACCTGGAAATAAACCAGTTCGGAGTCGTCGGTCTTCTGGGGTCCAACGGCGCAGGTAAGTCCACCACCATGAACATCGTATGCGGTGTACTTAACCAGACGGAAGGCAATGTCCTGATCAATGGGAAAGACACGCGACATGATGCGGAAGCGGCTAAGCGGGATATCGGCTTTCTGCCTCAGAACCCGCCATTGTACACCGACCTCACGGTAGATGAATACTTAAGCTATTGCGCGGAGCTTCGATGGATCGGGAAAAACAAGATAAAGGCGGCGGTAGATGAGGCCAAGGAGCGTTGCGGGATCACTCATTTCAGCAGCAGGCTTATCCACAATCTGTCGGGCGGTTATCGCCAGCGTGTAGGGATAGCGCAGGCGATCATTCACAAGCCGAAGCTGGTGGTGATGGATGAGCCTACCAACGGGCTTGATCCCAATCAACTGATAGAGGCCCGGAAACTCATCAAAGAAATAGCCATTGATCATACGGTGCTGCTTTCGTCTCATATCCTTTCCGAGATCCATCTGCTCTGCAGGGATATAGTGATGATCGAAGGTGGGAGGATTGTCTTCTCCGATACGATGGATGCCTTCAACGGCTATGCGCACGCACAAAGTATACTGATAAGGATGGAGAATGTACCTCCGGTGGCTGATCTGCTGCAAGTGCAGGGCGTTACAAGGATTGAACCGTTAAGTGAGCGGCAGGTCCGGATCTACTTCGATGGCGATGACGAAGTGATGGAAAGACTGGTGGCGGCCAGCGTAAAAGGAGAGTGGCGTCTGAAGGAGATCAGTCTTGAAAAGGGACAGCTCGATGATATTTTTAAGCAACTATCTGCTCAAACTGTTCGATAAAATTTATTCTTCCCAATGATATTTAAAATCGCAAAAACGGAGCTTCGCAATCTTTTTTATTCTCCCGTTGCCTGGTTCCTGACGATCGCCTTTTTGATACAATGCGCTATTTATTATTCGTATGCACTGCAGCCTTTGGTCAAATGGCAGGAGATCCTGGCGACGAACAATCCAAAATTCAGGGATTTTGGCGTATCGCTGACACAAACTTTGTTCCTGGATCCCAATGGGATCTTTGCGAACGTGCTGCAGAATTTATATCTTTTTGTCCCAATGCTCACCATGGGTCTTATCAGCAGGGAGATCAACAACGGCACTATCAAACTGCTCTTTTCATCTCCTGTGAAAACGCGTGATATCGTTTTTGGAAAGTACCTGGCTATCATGATCTATAACATATTGTTGTTGTCGATCGTGGGTATATTTATGGTTTCGGGATTAATTCATGTCCGATCGGCCGATTATGGTATATTGTTGTCCGCCGCCCTGGGATTCTACCTGCTGGTATGCGCTTATACGGCCATCGGGCTTTTTATGAGCAGTCTGACTACTTACCAGATCGTATCGGCTATCGGCAGCTTTACCATCATTTTTGCCCTTTCTCACATCGGCAGTCTATGGCAGAAATATGATTTTGTAAGGGATCTTACCTACTTTCTCTCCATCTCGGGGCGGACGGCAAAGATGTTAAAGGGGCTTATCGTCAGCAAGGATGTAATTTATTTTGTGCTGATCGTAAACATGTTCCTTGCCTTCACCCTCATCAAAATGCGGGGAGGCCGTGAGTCGAAACCATGGTATATAAAGGCCGGTCGTTATATCTCGGTGATCGTGGTGACGCTGCTGATCGGCTATGCCAGTTCCCGGCCGACGCTCACCGGCTATTGGGATACGACGTACGGCAAGATCAATACACTGCACGAGAATACACAAAAGATCGTCAGGGAGCTTGGCGACGATCCGCTGGAAGTGACGCTTTATTGCAATCTGCTCGGCCAGGGCGTAATGCAGGGATTTCCCGAAGCCCGCAATGAATATTTGTCGGCACTTTGGGAGCGTTACACCCGTTTCAAGCCCGATATCAGGTTCAGGTATGTTTATTATTACGATGTGGGCGACAGTGCGATCTATAAAATCTTCCCCGGGAAAAATTTACAACAGATAGGGCAGCAAATGGCTGATGGCTATGACGCCGATTTTTCAAGATACATAGGCCCTGCGGAGATCCGTAAAATGATCGACCCGGAACCTGAAAATTACAGGCTTGTGATGCAGCTGAAGTACAAGGGGCATACAACTTTTCTGCGTACTTATGATGATGCCATATTCTGGCCTGAGGAGAAGCATGTGGCCGCCGCTTTTAAACGGCTGCTGCAGGCTAAGCTGCCCAAGGTCATTTTTGCAACCGGTGATCTGGAACGTAGTATTTATAAGAAGGGGGAACGGGAATTCTGGGGCCATTCTATCGCAAAGTCATCACGCGAATCGCTGATCAACCTGGGTTTCGATTCGGATACCCTGGCGCTGGCCGATCATAATATCCCCGCGGATATTACTGCGCTGGTCGTTGCCGATCCTAAAACCGAGCTGAGTGCCGACAGCAGGAGGAGAATCGCCGAATACATGGACAAGGGAGGAAATATGTTGATCCTTGGCGAGCCGGGCAAACAGCAGATGCTCAATCCTGTGCTGCGGCAACTAAGTGTACAATTGATGGACGGTACCCTGGTACAGCTTTCTAAGGATGAGATGCCGCATATGTTGATGCCATATGTAACAGTCGCCTGCGCGGATCTCGCGCAGGAGGATGCGTTGCTGCGATTAAAGAATCCGGACAATGAGGATAGCCTGAAATGGGTTATGCCTGGCGCAACGTCGCTGGCATATACCGACACGGGCGCTTATGTGATAAAGCCCTTGCTGATGACGGTGCCGGGGCGCACCTGGCTGAAGATGGGAGAGTTGGTGACGGATTCCGCCGCTCCGGTGTTCAGTCCGCAGGAAGGGGACATAAAAAAGCCGTCGTTCCCTGTTGTAGTGGGTCTGACGAGGCAGATAGGTGGTCGGGAACAGCGTATTGTCGTGGGTGGTGATGCCGACTTCATGAGCACGCTCAGAATGGGCGGAGACTTTATAAGCAGGGCTTTTTATAGCTGGATGGATTACGGTGCATTTCCTATTTATACTCCCCGGCCCAAGCCCAGGGATAATAAATTCAGGATAGGCGCGAACGGCGCGGCAACGATGAAGATAATCTATATCTATGTGCTTCCTGGTCTGGTGCTATTGCTGGGAACTGTCTTGTTGATCAGGCGCAAGCGAAAATAAAAAGACATACAATGGATCTATATACAGATGAACAGACGATCGATGATCTGAGGATTTTTGGCAAAAGAGACACCAGCGGGGTTTATGATCTGTATAATCATACGCATACGCGGGGGGGAGAAAAGATCCTGGAGGAGATGTTTCGCCGCCCTCTGTCAGACAGGGATGCCATTAATAACCGGTGCAGCATTATCGAGCAGTTTTCCCGGCTGAAGGTAGTTTTCCCATTCGATGCGACGTTGTTCGATATGGCTGAAAAGTATCTGGCGAATGCAGGGGAGCTTTGGAAGAATGGGAGCCGTAATGCCACACTGAGTGAAAAGGAGATACACAACGGTGTTACTGCAGTGATCGATCTACTCCTGCTGCTGCAAAAATTCATCCGGTGCAAGGAAGCCACGGGCATAGCTGCTTATGGTCATGAACGCGCGGAAATCGCGGTACTGCTGGCTGACCCGGTATTTGCACCGGCGCTGCAGGAGAAGCCGAAAGCCAGGTTATCGTATGGGGCCGTTGCGGCATACGATAATCTTTTCCGGGTCCGGGAGCGTGATAAGATAGAGAAGCTGATGGGCCATGTGTATTATCTGGATGTATATCTGTCTGTGGCAAAGGTGGCATCGGACAGGAATTTCATTTTTCCCAGGGCTTTGGAAAAGGGCCGCTGCATGCTGAAGCTGGAGGGTGTCTATCATCCCGAACTTACCCGTCCCGTGGGCAATTCTATGGAGATGGATGCAGGTAAGAGCGTAATTTTTCTCACGGGGGCCAATATGGCAGGGAAGTCTACTTTTTTACGGGCTTTGAGCACGGCGGTTTATATCGCGCATATGGGGTTTCCCGTGGCCGCCAAATCGATGGAGTTCTCCGTGTTTGATGGCATTTATACGACGATCAATCTACCGGACAACCTGGGCATCGGCGCCAGCCATTTCTACGCAGAGGTTTTAAGGGTGAAGAAGATGGCTTCGGAGCTGAACAGCGGCAAGTCGCTTTTCATCATATTCGATGAGCTCTTCCGCGGCACCAATGTAAAGGACGCACACGAGGCTACAGTGGCTGTTACAAATGCTTTTGCCGGGAATAAGTCGAGCCTCTTTATCATTTCTTCTCATATCGTCGAGGCCGGTGACGAGCTGAAACGGCTGCCCAATATCGGTTTTTGGTATCTGCCAACCCGAATGAACGGCCATACGCCGGAATATACATACAGGCTGGAGCGGGGTATTACGGCGGACCGCCATGGCATGGTCATCATCCGGAACGAGGGGATACTGGAGACCCTGGAGAACGGACAGAAGCGAAACCATGGGAATGGAGGAGGTGGTTTTCATACGGACAGGCAGACGGTGGATGAGCTGAACCTGCTGGGTAAGTTCCGGCCCGGATCGGTATACCATCTTTTCGGACAGGTGAAGACCAGGGGCGGGGAGCGGCTGCTGGACGATATGTTCCGTTATCCTCTGGAGGATGCGCAGGCAATCAACACGCGCAGCGAAATTTTTCAATTCTTTCAGCAGGCAAACCCCGGCTTTCCTTTCGATGTGCAGCAGCTGAATATGATGAGGGAGTTTCTGGATACGAGCACAGCAAGGAACGGTTTGCTGGTGCTAACGGGAAATCTTATAAAGAAGGCCCTTGCGGGTTTGACGCGGGACGAGCGGTATAGAAAGAATGTGCAGGGCCTGCAGGCGGCGATCGTTACGCTGAACAGGTGTTATTCTTTTATAGAAACTGTTCGAGGCGACGACGGCCCATTTGCCGGGCGGATCCGGTCTATGAGGGAGCTATTGTCCAGCCGCCAGCTGGAGAGGCTGCGGAAAATAGATATTTACAAGGCTTTGCCCCTGAGAACGCTGGCTTACTATGAGCATTTGTTAAAGACTAAACTATATAAGGAAATGGAGGCAGTGCTCGAATTTATTTCCGAGCTGGATGTTTACATTTCAGTGAGCGACGTGGCCCGCTCCAGGGGATTCGCTTATGCGAAGGCGTTCCCACGGGAGAGAAATATGTTGTCGGCCGCCAGTCTTGGCCACCCATGCATAGCCGGCGCTGTGGGTAATGACCTGTCGATGGATGAGGACAGTAATGTGGTGTTCCTGACGGGAGCGAATATGGCCGGCAAATCCACCTTGATGAAATCCGTGGGGATCGGTCTGTATATGGCGCATATGGGCTTCCCTGTCGCTGCAAAGGCTATGGCTTTTTCTGTACGGGAAGGTCTTTATTCGTCTATCAACGTATCAGATAACATCGGTTTGGGATACAGCCATTTTTACGCCGAGGTGGTGCGGGTCAAGCAGGCTGCGGAAGCGGCCAGCAGCGGGAGAAGGCTTTTGCTGATGTTCGACGAGCTGTTCAAAGGGACGAATGTGAAGGACGCATATGACGGTACGTTGTCCGTGACGGAAGGTTTTGCCGGATACAGGGATTGCCTGTTCATCGTTTCGACTCATATTATTGAAGTGGGGGAGGCCTTGAAAGGCCATAAGAATGTTCATTTCGTGTATATGCCTACTGTTATGGAGGGCAGCCGCCCGAGGTATACCTACAGGTTGAAGGAAGGTATTACAGAAGACCGGCAGGGGATGATGATCATCAGGAACGAGGGTATCCTGGAATTGATCAACGTTCCTCCAGCCAGTTGAGGAAACCATGTGCCTTTTCTTTGTTGATCAGCAGTTTTTCGGGGGTGTCTATAACCAATTTCACATAGAGCTTCCGCATGAAATAGGGTTCTATCTCTTTTATAGCTTTGAAATTCACCAGGTACTGCCTGTTGACGCGGAAAAACTGCGTGGGCGAAACGACATTGGCTATCTGGTCCAATGACTTATTGACGCTGTAGCTGTCCTTGTCGAAGCATACGATTACTGTCGCGTCATACCTGATGTAGAAGAAGGCAATATTCTCTACCTGTACCGTACTGTATTTTTGGTTCCTGAACACCAGGAAGCTTGTTTTGGTGGCAGGATAATTCAGTTTCGACAGTAGTTCGTCCAGATTGGGCATGGATTTCTGCTGAAAGAAGTTTTTTAGGTCATCCACCTTATTGAGCGCGTCTTTTATATCGTCCTTTGAAAAAGGCTTCAATACATAATCCACGCCGTTGTTCTTAAATGCCTCCAGCGAATATTCATCGAAGGCTGTGCAGAAGATGACGGGGCAAGTGATCCTGACGGATGTGAAGATGTCGAAACAGCGCCCATCGGCAAGCTGAATGTCCATAAAGATCAGGTCCGGAAGGCTAGCCGTCGATAGGGCCGCTACGGATGCCGCCACGCTCTGGTATTTGCCCACGATCTTCGCTCCGGGGCGGAGGCCCAAAATGATATTCTCCAGCGATTTGGCCGTTTTTACCTCGTCTTCAATGATGATGATATTCATAAATGAGGGGGAGCTTTACTTTGAAATGTTGGTTGTCGTTGCTAATGGTCACCTGTTTGTCGAGTAAATGGCCATATCGGTGAAGGATGTTTTTAAGTCCTACGCCCAGGGAACTGTTCTCTCCTTTCTTTTGCCGGATGGGGTTCTCGACAACTATTTCTTCCTTATCCTCGTAAATCCGTATGTGCAGCGGATGTTCAAGGGAAACGATATTATGTTTGATGCAGTTCTCCGCCAGCAGCTGCAGGGTAAATGGGGGTATCAGGGTTTGCAAGGTTTTCTCGCTGAGCATGCTTGTAAAGGATACGCCATTGTCAAACCGGGCCTTTTGTAAGAACAGATAGGCATTCAGGATCTCCATTTCTTCGCGCACATGGATGAGGTCCTGTTTGCGGCTTTCCAGCGTATAGCGATAGAAATTTGACAGTTTAAGGATAAAATCCACGGCCTCCTCATCCCCGGATTCGACCATTGCTTTAAGCGTATTCAGGCTGTTGAAGAGGAAGTGCGGATTGACCTGCTGTTTCAATAGTTCGTATTGGGCGCCGAGATTGTCGTGTCTGATCCTTTCCAGCTCAATATTTACATGCTGATTTTCATAATTTTGCTGCAGCAGCTGAAGGAACATATAAAATACCAGGTTGATCAGGATGCCCCGGACCTCCACCATGAGCATGGTCGGCCCGAAATTGATATGGGACAGGATGAGCTGCTGTACCCAGGCCAGCAGGAACATTACCACGAGCCCGAATACCAGCGTGCGTAAAAGATTGGGATAAGAAATGCTCTGCTTCCTGGATCTGGCGGGTTTCCGTGACAACATGAAGATATTGAAATACCACATCAATAGTGCGAAAGCAGTGGTGATACCCGCATTTACTATTGCCTCCGGCGCATTAAGATCATGTGCCGCCAACTGCGGCACGGAGGATAAAAGTCCCAGGAAGATGGAACTGACCCAAATGGTGGTCCGGGATATGCTGAAAGAAGTTGATCTCATCAATGACAGAGCGCGATGCTTTTAATTGATCGACGAAATTAAGCGATATTATTTAATTAGACCTTTCGCCTCGATGACGGCATCCGCAAACGCCCCGGGAGCTTCCTGCGGCAGATTGTGTCCAACACCACCGGATATGGTATGATGTACATAGGGGCCTTTGAATTTTACCGCATATACCGATGGGGCAGGATGAGGGGCGCCATTGGCATCACCCTCGAGTGTAACCGTGGGTACGGTGATAACAGGGGCAGTTGCCAGTTTCTTCTCATACTCATCGTATTGGGGCTCTCCGGCGGCAAGCCCCAGCCGCCAACGATAGTTGTGGATGACGATGGCTACATGGTCCGGGTTGTCAAATGACTTTGCCGATTGCCCGAAAGTTGTATCATCAAAATGCCAATCCGGAGAAGCCGTCTGCCAGATGAGTTTATTAAATTCCCGGCGATTGGCATCGTACCCGGCAACGCCGCGGTCGGTGGCAAAATAGAACTGATACCACCAGGATAATTCAGCCTTCGGCGCAAGAGGCGCTTTATTCGCCTGCTGACTGCCGATCAGGTAGCCGCTGACGGAAACCAGGGCCTTGCATCTGTCCGGCCACAAGGCGGCGATGATGTCCGCAGTACGTGCTCCCCAGTCGAATCCGCCGATGATAGCCTGTTTGATCTTCAGGGCGTCCATCAGGGCAACGATATCCGCAGCCAGCGCGGATTGCTGACCGTTCCTGGGCGTCTCCGGCGATAAGAAAACGGTGGTCCCATAACCCCGCAGATAAGGTACAATGACCCTGTAGCCCTTACCCGCCAGTATTGCCGACACTTCAGTATAACTATGGATGTCGTAAGGCCAGCCGTGAAGGAGGATGACAGGTTCGCCATTAGCCGGTCCCACCTCCGCATATCCTACATTAAGGACGCCGGCTTTGATTTGCTTTACGTGGTCAAAGTCAGCCCGGACATCCTGGGCTTTCAACGGTGTTCCCGCAAAAAGTTCGACAAAGGCGGTGAGCGCGGCGAGACCTAAACAGCGGCGGTAACTAAAACTTGTATTCCTTTTCATTATTTTTTGATTAAGATGTTTTACTGGTTCTTTGTTCCTCAAAATTACGCACCTCCCGCCGGATAGAGAACTTCGGAACCTTTGAGTCAGACAAAACAGGCCGTGAATCAGACAATAGCCCATTCGGTCATAATGGACCTGCCAGCAATCTGTTTTGAACCTTATAGCAAAGTGCCTTAGGCCAATGGGGGCTAATTTTGCCCTAAAGAGAAACATGAAAAATATAAATAAGATTTACATCGACGGCGGTTTTGTAACCCCGAAAGGTGTCGAAGAAGCAGATATTATCAGCCCCATCGACGGCGCTGTGATCGCCCGAATGACATACGCCAACGAGGAAGATACAGTGTTAGCCATCCGGGCTGCGGCCAGGGCATTGAAAAGCTATTCCCAAAGCTCCATCAACGAAAGGAAAGGTTATTTACAAAGGATCCATGACGAGATCATGAAAAGGATGGATGAGCTCATCGAGGCGACCATTCGGGAATATGGGGCTACCAGGGAGCGGGCAAAATGGTCGAACATGCTCGCCGCGACGACGTTTTTAAGCTATATACCCATTATCGAAAGCTATCCATTCGAAAGGGCTGTCAATGAGTCCAGGGTGGTCATGGAGGCTGTGGGTGTGGCCGCGCTCTTTACTCCCTGGAACTCCTCCTCAGGCTCCATTGCCGTGAAAGTTGCGCCCGCACTGGCCACGGGTTGCACCATCATCCTGAAACCGAGTGAGTTCAGCCCCTTGCAGTCTCAGCTCATCATGGAAGCTATTGATGCGTCCGGGTTACCGCCTGGCGTTGTGAACATGGTCAATGGCCGGGGGGATGTGGTCAGCAAACCCATCCTGGAAAGCATGGATGTTAGAAAGATTGCTTTCACAGGTTCCACGCAGGTGGGAAAGCTAATTGCCAGGCAATCCGTCGAAACCATGAAAAGGCTGACACTGGAACTCAGCGGCAAATCCGCCAATATCATCCTGGACGATGCAGATCTGACCGCCGCCATTCCCATGGCACTGCAGTCGGCTTTTATGAACAACGGCCAGGCCTGTATCGCCGGCTCAAGACTCCTGGTGCCCTGGACATGCCTGGAAGAAGTGAGGAAGATACTTTTGGATACAGCGCCGCAGTTCACCGTGGGGGATCCCGGCAGGCTTGATGTCAAACTCGGGCCGGTGGCAAGCCGTAAACAATTCGATCGTATCCAGCAGTACATCGCCGCAGGAATGGCCGAAGGCGCCGAATTGATCTATGGAGGGCCCGGAAGACCCGAAGGCATCGAAACAGGTTATTATGTTAAACCGACCATTTTTATGGGAGTGAACAATGACATGCAGATCGCACGGGAAGAAATATTCGGCCCGGTTCTCAGTGTCATCGCCTACGGGGACGAAGCGGAGGCGGTGGATATTGCCAATGACACTTCCTATGGGCTGATGGCTTACATTAGTTCAAAAGATATAAAAAGGGCGGAAAAGCTGGCGCCACAGCTAAAAGCCGGAAGAGTGCTGATCAATACCCTGAAACATGATCCCCTGGCGCCATTCGGTGGTTATAAGCACTCCGGCATAGGGCGTGAGAACGGTACTTTCGGCCTGGAGGAATATTTGGAAGCTAAAACGCTTATTGCGTAATTTGCCCTGAGGGTAAAATGACTGAATGAAATGGGATCCTCCAACCTCATATATACTTGCTATTCCGGTGTTGACCGCTCAGGAGAAAACCTGGTGCGCGATCATACCCTGACAATGGTGATAGCAGGCCGGTCCCAGGCCTGTTTCAATGGCGGCGAGATAACGACAGAGGCTGGAGGCTTCCGTTTCATGAGAAGGAACAGCCTGGTAAAGTTCATCAAATATCCCTCGCCCGGTGAAGGGTACAAAGTTTTGTCCGTAGTGCTGGAAGGCGAGACGCTCAAAGAATATAGTCGCCAGGTGGATCCCGCCCTTTATAAAGGCAGGATACCGGGTGGCATTTTGAACCTGCAGCCCAGCGCCGTACTGAAAAGCTATTTTACTTCCCTTGCTCCATATCTGGATGATAAAAGCTCCCGGTTCCATCATATCAGCAGGATCAAGGTCATGGAAGCTGCCTCGATCTTGCTGGACATCGATCCCGTTTTTGGAAGCGTCCTTTTTGACTTTGCCGAAGCCGGAAAAATTGACCTGGAAGGATTTATGCAGGAACATTTCAGATACAATGTCAGTCTCCCCGATCTTGCACGGCTGACAGGCCGTAGTATTTCCTCCTTTAAGCGCGATTTTAGTAAAATTTTTGGGACAACGCCCTATGAGTGGTTGAAGGACAGAAGACTTGAGGAAGCGTATTACCTGATAGATAAGAAGCATTTACCCCCTGGCGATGCAGCCTTCCTCTCCGGGTTTGTCAATTACAGCCATTTCTCCCGTTCTTTCAAAGAAAGGTATAGCATCTCTCCCTCCAGTCTGGAGAAATAAATTTTCCCTGAAGGACCAGTACGGCTTTATGCGATAGCTGCCTGCTGATAGGCGGCTGGATAGAGCTTACGATACATGAGGTATGTTACGGAAATAATACCCAGTGCGATCATCGCGTCGATAGTGGCCGGAAAACCCAGGACGGAAATTTTGGAAAAGAATGCAAAAAGTATATCGAAGAAGATCCCCGCGATCACCCATTCTTTAAGCCGCAGCAGCTTGTTGGGGATCAGGAGAACTATTACCCCGGCGAGCTTGGCCACACCGAGAATATAGATGAAGTGCGGCGGATACCCCAGCTGGCGGGTGATGTTCCAGACGATGGGATTGCCGGTGAGTTCGAAGAATCCGCTTGATCCGAACCATAATGAAATGAGGGCGGTTCCTGTCCAATAGATGGCTTTTGTTATTTTCCTGTTCATGATCTTGGTTTTTTTAAGTGATTTAATGAGGCAAAGTTGTCTCAAATCACACCGGGAGCAATCTGGAAAAGACGTGAAGCCGACAAAGAAGACCGTGGATTAGACCATTGGCTCCCCGACCAGGTAGTTTGACAGAACGGCACAGGCGATTATCTAATTTTATCGGGCTGTCATACTCCTGACTGCATCTGGTTAAAATTTCATATCATATACGTAAATGCCGACACCTAAATCTCCGCATATCCTCAATGCCGCCAGCAACCTGTTAGGTTTTTGCCTGGTCGTACTGACGTCCCTGAATGTCTTTGGCAAGACCTTTTTTATCGATCCGAAGCACTGGTAAAAAAGGTCAATTGTTGGAAAATATCGCTGACCCGTCTAAAAAAAAGACCTTTTTATAACCCAGTAAGCCGCTGTCGATGCTATAAGTATGGATGACGGATACACAACGAATTTCCTGTACCATTTTCTTTTTCCGAAAGGGATGATCACCAGCACGAAAACGCAGGCAATAACGATCACCTGGCCGATCTCCACACCTGCATTGAAAGAAAGTATGGATGTATAGAATTTATTCCTGGGAAGACCAATTTCATTCAGGGCGCTTGCAAAGCCCATACCGTGTACCAGGCCAAAGAGAAAAACGATGGCTATTCGCCATGGCTTTAGCTCGCTCAACAGCATGTTCTCAATGGCTACGAACATAATTGACAGGGCAATGATCGGTTCGACGATAGCGCCGGGGGCAACGAGAACGCCTTTCATGCTTAAGGCCAGCGTAACGGAATGGGCCACGGTAAATGCCGTTGCCTGCCAAAGGATGGTTTTGATACGGGTACTAAGCAGGCAAAGGCTTATCACAAACAGGATATGGTCTGTTCCAAGAGGGATGATATGTTGAATGCCCAGCTGAAGATAAAACCAAACGACGTGCGAGGCAGGCGCCTTTTCCAAAGCATAGTTGATGGAATGCCCCAGCACAGTCATTGGAAGTAACAGGAGGGATACCAACAAGATGTTGTATGTATTGCCTGGTTTCATAATTTTATTTGGATGTAAGCTGGCGATCTCCGGTACTGGCATAGATCAAACCCGCGCGGTGAAGCAATACCGGGTTCTTGCTGTGCGTCTTCAATGCTGCCTTGAGATACGGCAGCGCTTCTGCATATTGTTTTTTGCAATAATACATCCAGGCCACCGTCTCGTTGACGTCAATATTATCCGGCCGGCGGTTATATTCCAGCAGGGCATGTTCCAGGGCTTTGTCGTAATTATTGAGCTTCAAGTAGGCGTAGGCTAATTCCCGGTCGGCATAATGGCCAATATTATCATTACGCTGGCTGCTCTGCTGGTCCCTGCTGAGCTCCTTGATAACTATGGCCGTGAGCGAATCAGCGCTTTCTTTTTTGCCGGCAAGCGCATAGGCGTCTGCCCATTCTTCTTTGATGGAATAGTCGTTGATCATCGAATCGGATGTTCTATAATAATCAATTGCCTTCGGATAATTTTTATTGGCAACTGCCACCCTGGCCAGGCCAGCCAATGCATACGCATAGCCAGGTCTTTCGTCCAAGGCAATTGTATAATGCATTTCGGCGCTTTTAAGGTTCCCGGTATGCTCATACAATCGCCCAAGCTGGACCCTTGACCATTCGGTCGTCTCATCGCCCTGACCGCCTGCATCCACCGCCATTTTCATGGCTTCGATCGCTCCCTGGTAATCCCCATGGATCTCCCGCAGATAAGAAATGCGTGAATAGGATCGTATGTCCGGCCGAACGGATACCATCCTGTCGGCATTTGCAACCGCCGAATCGTATTGACCCATTTCCACATTTCCATCCACTAACAATCCAAAGATGAAAGCATTGAAGGGATTGATCCGGTGTGCTTTTTCGGCCAGCGCCAGCCCATCGGCAAAATGATGCTGGGATAAGTAGATCAGGGATTTGAATGTTAAGGCTTCACAATTTAAAGAGTCCAATGTCAATACCTTACTTACGCACTTCAAAGCAGCCGCATCATAATACATATAGTTGCCGGTGATACGCGCCTCCTGGATAAAAAGCGTGGTAAGGGCAAGGATCGACTTTATATCCGTTGGATCCTTTTTGATCTTACTCCGCAGCGCTGCAGCATAGTCCCGCCGAATGGTCCATTCATTTGTTTGAGGGAATGCTGCGCTTCTTTCCAGCAGCGCGTCTAATTGATTTCCCCGCGTATTATACCCGATAGCAATGATAGCTATCACTAAGGCAATAGCCCCCAGGCTTATTGCGTACCGATATTTCTTTTGCATGGCAGTGATCATTGTAATAGAAGCAGGCCAGCGACTGACGCGCGGCCTGCTTCCGATGTGATTAATTATTCTTTAACGACGCGAATGGTTTGTCTGGCACTTCCGTTCCGGACGGCATTTATGAGATAGACGCCCTTCGCCATACTGGCTGCATTCCAGGGTATCGAATAAGTACCCGGCTGCATATTGCCGTCGGCCAATACTTTGATTAATTTCCCGGCTGCATCATATATTTCGATCTTCACCCGGGAGGCGGTCCCGACATGGTACCGGATCGTATTGTTATCGACAAAAGGATTGGGGGACGCGCTCAGAAAAATATCCGGCGCTGCCATGTCCAGCGAACCCGGGGTAGGGACTGATCTATAGATATCAGTCTCATCCAGGGAATTTGCCACCTTATTGTTCATATTATTCTCCGCTGGAACGCCGCAGCAATTATTGGATCCTGACCAGGGTGTCTGTACATAGGGGAACGACATTTTAAAGGCGGTGTCATTGGTGTTCACGCCGGTGTTATAAGTCAGCACATTCACCAGGCCGCTGGTGACGGGATTTGCGCCTCCCTTATAGTCGTCATACCATAGTCCTATGGCTGCAAGCACCACACCGCTGACCGCCTGGAGCTCGATCCTGGTAACATCGTCCTCTAACCTTCTTCCATTGGGAAAGCCATCCATGTTGGGAATAAATTGAAGGGAGAGGTTCTTATTATAAAGGGTGTCGGTCAATCCTAAAACAGCAGCCTGCACCAATCCGAGCGCACTGAATTTCGGATCATTTCTCAGAGTGGGAGGGACCGCCATATTCAAACGAAGCATATCTCCTCCGTTGGGCAGAAAATTGCTGATAAATGGTTTTCCCGCGGCCAATGGATTACCTTTTTTGCCGGTAGCCAGCTGATAAGGCCTCAAATTAGGCACACCTGTATGGAAGATGGGCCACAGGTCCACGGAACGGGGAGATTTGGGCGCCGGCAGCAGCAATTTCCCGAAAGCGGCATCATCCAGCGCTGTACCCGCCAGGGATGCGCTTCCTTTCAGGCCGTACAGCCCGTTTTGGTTATTCCCAAACCCAAAAACACCCAGAGAATTCCGTTGGATACGCAAAGCCTTCAGCGCCGGAACGGCGCCTCCGAAGTAAGTGTCATCCATATACAAGGCCAGTTCCGGGTTGTAAAAATAATTCCCGAATGTTTTCAGGTTGGGCAGGTCTTCATATGGCGTCAGGAAATTCCAAAGGTCCTTTTTGCCGATGGGGATCACCGCCTCATTCGTTAAAGGCATACCTAATCTTGAGATCTGGACCCATGGCCCCAGGGAAGATTCAAGTTTGCCGTCATTATCATCCCAGTCGTGGTCGTATCGGTCATCTCTATCATATTTATCCCATTTGCGATCGTCTTCGATCCTTGGCTTGTTAAGCGTCCTGATCTTCCTCCTGCTGGCGGAGGCCCATACACCGATGACATAATCCGGGTCCAAAATATTCTTAGCCTGAGAGACGGATTTCCGGTCCTTTTGCAGGTCGGCAATATCGATCTGCAAAGCAATTACAGACACATTTTTACATTTCAATGCATCCATAGGTTTTGTGCCCGTGGTCCGGGGTGCATCCCCCAGGTCGAAAATCCCTCCCAGGTCGACGAAGAAAGGATCGTCTGCGGTGCCGCAGAAAACCTTCTCGCCTGTGCTGGCCGTGGTAATGGCATTATTAATTAATGTGTTGTAATCACCTACATTGAGTCCCACCGGCGAGTTGATGGAACGGGGACCGATGTTGGGCGGGGGCACGATCCCATTGCGGACAATGGTCTCAAATCCTCTCCCCGATTCCCGGCTTTTCTCCAATGTATAGGTAGTTTTCAGGTTCTGCTTCCCCAAACGGATATTAAAGAAAGTGGTAGGGTCCTGGTTGGTTTTGTGAAACGTGAACCGGTAAACAATATCATCCCCCCGCGTGGCGACATCGTTGTCAATATGGATCTCGTAACGGATATCTTCGCCGAATTGATAATAATTGGGGCCATTAAAGGGTAATTGGGCTGGAATATAATTGGCGAGGATCGTTATTTTGTCCGGGTGGTCCGGACTGCGGAACGCATACAGGTCCGTATTGTCGGCAAGCGGATCATTGGCGATCATAGGCGCTTCGCGATGACTGGAAGACATCAGCATGCCGGCAATAGCCAACAGACCAATAACGGCCATACAGCACATGACCCTTCTTCCAGTTTTAAATTTCTGATTCATAAACTGATTTTTACTTTAAGAAATAAATGACAGAAACCTGAACGGGGTATGAATTATGAAGTTTGTTTAGGTAGGACGTGATAAGCCGAACTATGCATAGACCACTTAAATACGATAAATAAGGACGAAGAGATTTTACCCGGATATATATTTCTGAAAATCTCTTCCGGTGTTTAGTACGTAAGTACTTAAAAATGACAAAAGCTTTACTATACCTTTTGTTCTTTACTGTAATGCAGCCGGTGGCCGCACAAACCGCCCGCATTACAACCTTTAAAGGAAATATTACCGATGCTGTTAGCATGCAGCCGCTGGAAGGGATCAACGTGACACTGGTACCCGGAGAGAAAACAGCAATAACAGACCAGGCTGGTAATTTTAATTTCAGGAATATTAAGGCAGCGCCCGAAAAGATCGTGATCTCTTCCATTGGCTACGGAACAAGAACAGTATCCTTCGCAGATCTTAAAAGCCCGGATCTCCAAATTGCCCTTAGCCCCCAAAACATAACATTAAGTGCCGTAACCGTCTCCTCACAGCCAGGAGACCAATACAGGCCCATCAGCAAAACTGACATTGCGATGCGCGGTATAAACAATTCCCAGGAGGTCTTACGCATCATCCCGGGGGTAGTGATCAGCCAGCATCAGGGCGGGGGTAAGGCAGAGCAGATATTCCTCCGGGGATTCGATGCAGATCACGGTACTGATTTCAGGGAAGACGTAGATGGATTACCCATTAATATGCCTTCCCATGCGCATGGCCAGGGTTTCGCCGACAGTCATTTCATTATACCCGAAACGATCGAAAGCGTGAATTTTAAAAAAGGTCCTTATACAGCCGCAAAAGGAGATTTTTCTACAACGGGCTTTGTTGATTTTAGTACCAGGAATTCTTTGCCCGGCAATAGTATGAAAGTCGAGGGTGGAATGTTCAACACTTATCGTGTTTTGGGTCTTTTCAACCTGCTGCCTCAAAAAACCAGGATCCTGCAGCAATCCTGGTATATCGCCTCGGAATACCGGTATGCAGAAGGCTATTTTGACAACCCCCAGCATTTTTCACGCTTCAATTTATTTACCAAATACTATGGTAAGATCTCGGAACAGAGCTTTCTCTCCGTCACCGCGGCCGCCTTCCGAAGCAAATGGAATGCATCGGGACAGGTCCCCGATCGTGCAGTGAAGGATCATATCATCGGATACTACGGGGCCATCGATCCTTTTGAAGGGGGCGATACTTACCGTACCAATATCAGCGTACAGCTCACCACTTCCAATGGAAATGGAGACCTCTTTTCGAACCAGGTATACTATTCCAATTACCATTTTGACCTGCATACTAATTTCACTTTCTTCCTGGCGGATACGGTGAATGGAGATGAGATCAGGCAAAAGGAGGGGAGGGACCTTTTTGGATATAATGGAAGCTACGAGCACACCGGCTATATCGGTATGACTAAAGTCACCACGGAAGCCGGGATGAATTTACGGACGGACCTTGTCCATCACTCAGAATTATCCCATACGGTCGACAGATTTATCACGCTGCAGCAGATGAAACTGGGAGACATCAGCCAGACAAATATTGCGCCTTATGTAAGTGAAACGTTCGGCTTTAACGAGCGCCTTAGTATCAATGCGGGAATACGGTTCGACCAGTTCTTTCACGAATACAACAACAAGCTCCTTCGTGATACCACGCTGCCAGGGGTCGGCGTCTATAAAGCAAAAGCACATGCATTTAGCCCAAAGCTTAACTTTTATTATCACCTCAATAATAAGACCCAATTATACCTGACCACCGGAGGGGGTTTTCATTCCAACGACACCAGGGCGGTGGTGGCGGAGAAAGGTTTCGCTATTCTGCCCGCTGCATACGGCGCCGACCTGGGTACGATGTTTAAGCCGTGGAAGAACGTCCTGGTCAATGCATCGCTGTGGTATATCTATTTACAGCAGGAATTCGTATATAATGGAGATGGAGGTGATGTAGCCTTTAATGGTAATACCCGCCGCGTGGGATTCGATCTCTCCGGGAGATACCAGCCGGCCGGGTCGGTGTATATCGATGTGGAGCTGAATTATGCACATGGACGCACGCCGGGCAACCCGAAAGGAGCTGATCATATTCCCCTGGCGCCTGTATGGACAAGCACCGGAGGGGTGACTTATGCCAGCAGGCACGGATTTAACGGAAGCCTGCGGTACCGGTACATTGGCGATCGACCAGCCAATGAAGATTATAGTCTTACGGCAGTCGGTTATTTTATTACCGATGCCGTCATTAATTATACCAGGGCGAAATACGGGATTGGCCTTGTGATCAATAATATCTTAAATGCAAGGTGGAAAGAAACCCAGTTTGATACCACTACCCGATTAAAAGGGGAAGCGCGGCCTGTTGATGAAATATGTTTTACACCCGGCACCCCTTTTGCGGCAAAATTGAGCTTCGCATTCAATTTTTGATGGGAGCCCGGTGACTTCCAATCCGGCATACTGAGCTAAGACTGCAATTTTCTTTTTAAGACCGCTGTTTTGCCGGCCAGCCTCTCATATTCGGGTGAGGACGGCGACATGTCTTCCACTGCCATCAGCAGGGCACTCCTTTCGTCGGCCTGCAATTCGTCGATGTCATAGAAATAAGTGCGGATGGTAAACATAAAAGCATTGCGGGACGGGATGCCGACGATGACCTGACGTTCCACACGGAGATATATTTTGGAATTACTGTCTTCAATGCTTCTGCCTTGCCAATCATCGATGTGGACACCCGGAGGTGGTATGGGATGGTGGTTCAATCGTGTGTCTGTCGATATGTCCCAGGCAAACCTTATGAAAGGGTCTTTTTCCATGCCGGGAACGACCGAATGTACGATGCCGAACGGCCTTCCGATCTTTTCTGCAGGCGACCAATGATTAGGGGCCGAAAGGTGAATGGCGGCGAGCCAGTCTCTTTCATTTTCAAGCTGACATATGGCAATATCTTCTTGTACCTGGCTTGATAATGCGTCAAAGAGGGAAATATAGGACCAGTGCTCAATGGCTATCCAGTCATTCTGCCATTCCAGGGTCCCGCCTGTAATTTTATTATGAAAGGCATAATGCCCTTTCTGCTCGGTCAATACAAAATCCGCAGGATATTCTTTCACGAGCTGGCCGGCCAGCAGCTTGTTAGCCTCTATGAGGGTATCCGGATAGAGATCCTTTTCCAGATAATATTTATCGATGGCCTCTTTACGGCACTCAAATTTATTGTTAAGGTATGTATGGTATTGATAATCCAGCTGGAAGATGGTCTGATCCGTCGAATTTTGCCCATCGAGAAAAGGTAAGTACTTCATATCTAAGGGATAATATACAAAAAATTACATCCCGGAAGAAATGATTTTATCCCTTACTTAGGCTTAACTTTAAGAGAGAAAATACCTTACTATGGCGAAGTCATTACTCCTGCTGTTTTGCTGCGCCTGCCTTTCGCGGGCACTTTGGGCGCAGGCGCCCCGGCCGGATACGGCCATCCCTCAGAAATTGGAGCTGAAAAAAACCGGTCCCGGCCTGACGGGCCACCCGGCATACTTTACAAAAAAGACGCCTGGGGTGGGGGGCGACAGCGCCCGGAGCCTCATGTATATGCGGCCCGCAAGGCGGGATTCGCTCCAGCTACGGCTGCCCGCACAGAAAAACAAAAAAGTGGAGGTCAAGGCAGGTCATCAGGAGCCACTTTTCCGGCGGCAATAGAACCCTATGGGGAGTAAACATAAGGGAAACACTTAATTTTAAAATTACTCCTTAAAATTTTCATTTTCAACAGTTAGTATCGCTAGCTTTTACGTTCTTGTAGTAACAGACCCAAGAAACTTCCCCTTAAGCGTCGCATTCCCGTCCAATCAGGAAAAGATTATGCATGAAACAACACTATCAGCTATAAAAAATAGCTTTAAAACGCTATTATTCAGGATAAATGGGTTTAAGTCACTCTGCATGGCATCCCTGTCACTAATACCGCTCTCAAAAGTCAAGGCGCAACATGAGACGGACTATAAGGTACATGCCAACATTATTTACCGGTTCACAAAATATATTGAATGGCCTGTCAATAAAAAAACAGGCGATTTCATTATTGGGGTAGTGGGAGAGTCACCGCTGTATGATGACCTGAAGACATTAAGCGCCAACAAAACAGTCGGGAGTCAGAAAATAGTTGTCGTTAAAATGTCCCCTTCGGCGAGCTCCTACAGCTGTCACATTCTTTTTATCGCCGATGAAGAGAGCAGTAGTTTAAAAAAGATCGCCGGTCTTACTGCGGGAGCCGCGGTCTTAATTATTTCCGAATCCGACGGCCTTGCCCGTAAAGGGTCCTGTATAAATTTTATTACGGTGGATGAACGCCTGAAATTAGAAATAAATAAAGGGAATGTTGAACAAAGGAATTTGCATATTGCTTCTGAACTCCTTGAATTAGGGACAATTGTAAAATAGAAATGAACGTCTCTTGCCAAGACCATAGAATGCCATGAAAATGAACATCACCATCAGGACGAGAATATACTTGAGTTTCTTACTCCTGGTATCCCTGTTTGTGATCAATGGTTCCATCACTATAGTTATCTTAAACAACAATAAAAAGTCAACGGCCGGGCTAAGCGAAGTAATTGATCCCTCTCTTCAGGCCATGGATGATTTTAATAAAATGATGCTTGAATCAAAGATGTATGTTACCAATTGGGTGTTTTTGAGATATAAGCAGGAAGATAAGGAATTGTTAAAAAAACTTCACAATTCGGATTACGGAGAATTGAAAGCCAGGATAAATAGCTATGCCAGATATTGGACGAATAAAGCCTGGGTTGACAGCTTAAATAGAGTTTATGCCGGCTTTGAGCGGCTGCTTGCCATGGAAAAGGATATAATGGGTTCTTTGAAGGAGTTTAAGGATTATGATGATCCCGTCATCAAGCTTGAAGCTGAACGGGAAATTGAAGAGGAAGTTCTTCCGAGGACTGCTGCTTTGATGAGCTCTTTAAGTAATATCAATGCCTATGAGCAGGGAATAAGGCGCCAGGTTAATAGCAGGCTGGGACGAGATTCCAGGCTGCTGAGAAATATTATTGTTGTAAAATCCATCACCATCATTTTAGTCGGTTTTTTCCTCTCCATGTATTTGGCCAGGGCGATCATCAGGCCCGTCAATAAGCTGAAGATCATAATAAATGACCTCGGCAAAGGGATCACCCGGAAAATAGAAAATGTAACGAGCAGGGATGAGATCGGGGAAATGGTGGGGTCCGTGAATAATCTTTCTGAGAAGCTGATGGGAACAGCCACTTTTGCGCATGAAGTAGGCATGAGGAACTTTAATATGCCCTTTCAGCCTCTCGGAGATGAAGATACATTGGGCAAGGCCCTTATTTCCATGCGCGATAATCTGAAGACCAGCGAAATGGAGCTGCTGCAGAGTGCTGCAGATCTTAATAAGAAGGAGCGGCTTTTGCAGGCAGTCGGTTCGGCAACTCACGAACTTATTAGTAACAATGATTTTGAAACTGCTATTGGCAACGCCATCCGGTTGTTGGGTCTGCAGATGGGCGTCGATCGGGTGGAGACCTACTGTAATTATACAGATATCCATAAAAATAATATACATACCAGCCAACTGGCAGGCTGGAACAATCTCGCCGATGAAGTGGAATTTCACTCGCCGGCATTCCAGGAGGTGCCCTTTCATCTTATGGGCGCTATAGAACAAACGCTTTTGAAAAATAAGATCTTTTACAGTGCCGTATCTGACCTGGAAGATCATTATGCGAAAGAATGGTTTGCAGGAAGGGAAGTAAAATCGGTAACTATTTTCCCCGTATTTGCGGCGGATAAATTATGGGGATTCGTTTGTATCCAGGACTGTAAAATAGAGCGTGAATGGACCCTTGCCGAACTCTCTGTACTCGAATCGTTTTCCGGCACATTAGGATCAGCGATCGACCGTATAAGGATAGAGAAACAAAGGAACAATGCAGAAGCAGCCAGTATCGCCAAAAGTGAATTTATGGCCAATATGAGCCATGAATTACGCACGCCGATGAACGGGATCATCGGGTTTACAGAGCTTGTTTTAACAAGCGATCTTAAAAAAGTGCAAAGGGAATATCTGCAGAATGTAAATAAGTCTGCGTACAACTTACTGACGATCATCAATGACATACTGGATTTCTCCAAACTGGAAGCCGGAAAGCTGATCATCGACAATACTACTTTCAGGCTCGATGAATTAATTGAAGATACAATAGATATTTTATCCATAAAAGCCCAGGAAAAGGATCTTGAACTGGTCTGCAATATCGATCCCCGCATGCCTTGCCAGTTCTTCGGTGACCAGGTGCGGATAAGGCAAATATTGGTAAACCTCATCGGCAATGCCATAAAGTTCACCGCCAAAGGAGAGGTTTTCGTAACGGTGGAGCAGCAAACTCCTCTCTATGAAAAAGACAACAGGAAATTCATGGATATTGCTGTGTCAGTACGGGATACGGGGATTGGCATTGCTAATGAAAAAATAGATGCGATCTTTGAAAGTTTTACCCAGGCCGACTCATCCACCACCCGGAAATTTGGCGGCTCCGGCCTGGGGCTTACCATTTCAAAAAGCCTGGCGGAATTAATGGGTGGAACGCTGCAGGCAGAGAGCGAATATGGCAAGGGCAGCGTCTTTACGCTCAGGCTTACCCTGGAGATCGCCAATGAACATCCGCGCATTGAATTTCCTTCAAAAGGGTCGCTGCGAAATGTATTGGTAATAGATGACAATATAACCAACTGTAAATTGATGGAGGGAATATTCAGATACCTGGAGATCCCCTGTAAAAGCTGTTATAGCGGTGCGGAAGCATTGCAGGTCATCGAAACGTCCATTAAGAACAGCCGGCCCTTTGATCTTATAATCACGGACAATCAGATGCCAGAAATGGACGGCATTACATTGGCGCAGAAGATCAATGAACTGATAGGAGGACATGCTCAGCCTTTCGTATTGATGCTCTCGTCCCTGGAAAGAACCGTATTCCAGCAGAAGGCGGAGATCATCGGCATCAACAAATTCCTTTCCAAGCCGGTAAAGCTGGGCGATCTGATGAGCCTGTTGTCCCTGCATTTTGGGAATTCTTATTTGAATAAAGACCTCAAAATACCAACCACCGGGAAAGTGTTCCAAAAAAGTAAGATCCTGGTGGCGGAGGATAACCCTATGAATATGCTGCTCATTTCGGAAGTGTTGGGTAATATGGGGCTCGATGTGATCAAAGCCAACGACGGGGAGGAAGCAATTGCCATGCTGATGCAGCACGATCCTGAAATGATCTTCATGGATGTCAATATGCCTGTAATGGATGGCTATACTGCGACAAAGAAGATCAGACTATTGCCCCAGCCATATTGTAGTATTCCTGTAATCGCCTTAACGGCCGATGCGATGGAAGAGGATAAGGAGCGGTGTATGGAAGTTGGAATGAACGACTTCATTTCCAAACCATTTCGTCTCAAAGAGATAGAGGCGATCATGGATAGTTATTTAAGAAAAATATAGGCATTTACTTATAGTAACCTGGTCCAAAGTTTTAATTTGTGAACAAACAAGCCGTATTGTTTGGCTGCTGATATATAACAGGGCTACCTTGGACGAACAAAAGCATTAAGCACCCTGTATAGTTGCAATAGAAGTTGAACATTCCCGTAATCCGCAATAATCCGCCCGGATGATTTATCTCATCTTTCGACACTAGCCCTCGTTCATCAACAATCGAAAACTGACAAGCTAACAGGTCGCCGTATGCAATTACTCCAAGCGATTTTAGTATCAAGCATACGGTATGAAAAAAAGTACTATTGTTGAGATCATTTCCGCCTTATTGGTTTTTTTATTTATCTATGCTGCCCTGAGCAAACTACTGGATTTTGGCAAATTCAGGTATCAGCTGAGCCAATCTCCTTTTATGACCAGGTTTTCCGGGTTTGCAGCCTGGGCCATTCCATTGGGTGAAATAATAATTTCCGTTTTCCTGATCACCAGGCGTACAAGGATCGCCGGCCTTTACCTGGCATTTTTCTTAATGCTGCTGTTTACGGGATATATATTCATTATGCTGAAGTATAGTTCATACCTGCCCTGTTCCTGCGGAGGTGTATTGTCCAGCATGTCATGGAAGCAGCATTTCGTTTTTAATCTTGTGCTCACCCTGTTGTCATTGTCAGCTATCATTATGCAAAATTTACACTCACATATAAAACACCTAGTAAAATGAAAAAATCAATTTCTGTAGTAGCAATCGCAGCTTTGTTCGCAGCAGGTTCCGCATTTACAACCAGGTATCAGGCCGGGGATTGGTGGAATGTCACTAATCCAATAGCAGGTAGAACTCCGGGTATTTACTATTATACACAGCAACAGATCAAAGATATCTATTGTCCCGGTTTGAATAATGTGGTATGCGCCTATTTGATAAGCAATACCAGTGTGATCGTTAAGAAACCTTAAGCATCTATTGCCTGTTATATGAAAAGCTATCAGTATCTGCTAATCATTGCCTTATCGGCTTTTGTTATCATCCTGATAGTTTTTCATTTCGGCGATATCCCCAATCAGCATAATAATGGGTTTAGCAGAAGATATTTCCAAAAGTCAATTACCGAACTGCAGGTAATGGATCTTCAGGACACTTTGCACGAGATTGTGGGGGCGACCCGGTGGAATGTCTACGTCTCAACTGCAACACCCGGAGAAGTCCTTGAAGTCAGCAAAAGTTCAAACAACAGTATAAGGAGAGTCAAAATTCCTTTTTTTGCCAGGTATTATGATAGCTTGCAATTCGGCAGCCTCGCCATTAAAATTGATTCTCCGCATATTTATCTTTTTGCTGAAAACAAACCGGCAATTATTAAGACTAATCTTGATTCTGCGTTATTTGATGTAAAGATCCTTCCGCCGGGTCCGTTTACCCGGGAAGCAATGGTGAGCGCGGATTGCTTTATACTTAGAAAGATCGAACCCGGGCTGGGGGATCAGATATTCGTTCGTTATGATCTTAACGCAGGATCATTGAAAAAAGAAGATGGTATTTCAGAATTACACGGTGATGGCGGAATTGTCACAGACGGGCAATTGCATGTCGATGCTGCAACGAATAAATTGTATTATATCTATTATTATAAAAATGCACTTCTATCTTTTGACACTTCGCTTAATTTCGTGACAAAATTCTCCTCAATAGATACAATAAGCTCATTTAAAATAAGAACCGCGGTAGTTAATAAGGGGGGCGCCGCGGCCTATACAAATATTACTCCCGCGAATATAATTAACAAAGTGAGCTATATACAAAATGGGCTTCTTTTTAACATGTCCACATTAAGAGCGGATAATGAGACCGATCAGTTCTTTTCCGGTCATTCAATTCTCGATATTATAAATTTAAAAGACGGGAAATACCTGGGGAGTATCCATTTCCCGGTCTTTAAAGGAAATAAGCTGTCGAAATTTATAATTTCAGATAACAGGTTGATCGCCCTGTATTCAAATAGTATAATCATCTACGATCTGCATTTACCTCCGGACGGGCAAGGTCAGTAGCCCTTATTTTGCGTCAGAAATGGATTTGCACTTCTTTGCACCTGCGGAACAGGCCAAAGCGCAGCATCTAAACGCCAGGATGCCGGCTTCAGCGCCCCGATGACCGGATCGACCTTGTTGGTCCGCCGCAGATCGAGCCACCGGTGGCCAAATTCTGCAAATAATTCTATCCTTCTTTCCTGCTGCAGGGCTGCGGCTGCCTGATCCTGGGTCATCGATGTCGACAGGGGAGCCAGGCCGGCTCTATCACGGATCATATTTAAATCTGCAATAGCCCCGGGAATTTTACCTTGCTGTATCCTGGCTTCAGCTCTTATCAGATACTGCTCTGCCAGACGAAACACAATATGATACTCACTAGCAGGACTTCCCCCGGTAATTTTATATTTATAGGGGTAGTAATATACCTCACCACCGATGTCCGTATTGCCCGTCCAGACAGTAATTCTGTTGTCTCCGGGCTCAAAGGCATTAACGAGGTCGTTGGTCAAAGGATAAGTTGGAATTTGCGTTGTCGAACCAGGAATGAAGAGCGCTGCTTCCTGTGTATTGGAATACGGGTTCACCGGCATCAATTGCCATATTGTCTCGGTACTGGAAGAAGTGAAGACATCAGCAAGGGGCGACAATTCGTATCCACCCAAGTTAATAACAGCGGAAGCTTGCGATTCGGCCTCCGTCCATTTATTTGTGTATAAGTAGGCCCTGGATAGCAGGCAAGTCACTGTCCATAAGTTCGGGCGTACTCTTTCACCGGTGGGGTAGTCGGAACTTAGCAGCGTTTGTGCGTATAGCAGGTCCGAAATGATCTGTTGATATACTTTGAGGGAAGGGGTTCTGCGTACGGTATCATTTATCCGATAGTCTGTCGAGGTCACCAATGGGACATCACCGAAGAGATTAACCAGGTAAAAATAACAAAACGAACGGCTAAATAGCGCTTCTCCCAATAATTGATTTTTCGTCCCGGGCGACAGTCCCCTGGAGTTTTGAATGCCCTGTATACACGAATTCGCCTGATATACATACGAATAAATGGCCCAAATGGCGGCGGCATAGGGATTATCCGGCATATATGTATTAGAGGCAAAATCCAGGTAACCTTTATCACTCGTGGTAGAGGTAAGTTCATCCGCGCTTAAGGCCGGAAGCAGGGTCAGATAGGCGCTTATAGATGAATTAAATTCCATGTCACTGTACATGCCGATGACTGCCGCGGTGGCGGTCTTATCATCAGTGAACACCCTGTTTATGTCCAGCTGATTGGTTGGCGAAGGTACTTCCACAAACTTTTTGCAGGAGGACAACGCGACCGTAAGCAGAATAAAGCAGGCGATCCGGAAGTATCTATTTGATCTCATGTAAAGTGATTAAAAAATGAGTTGAATGCCCGCGGTGAATACTTTCAGCGGCGGTAAATTGGAGACGTTCTTAATCTCGGGATCTCCGCCCTTATATTTCGTCCACGTGATCAGGTTCTGCCCCTGCAGATAGAATCTGATCAGTTCAGCCTTGGCCTGTCTGCTCCATTTCGCGGGTAAACTATAGGATAATGCGGCATTTTTCAATCTGATAAATGAGGCATCACTGACTGCGCCATCGGAAGCCGAACTATAATAATAGTAGATGGCTGATCCGGGATAGGTGGTAGTGTAAAGCTGTGTGTTGGTGATATCTCCGGCCTTTTTCCAACGGTTTAGCACCGAAACCGACTGATTGGTCATACTGCCGGGCGTAGTGCTATTGTATATATAATTAAATCCTTCCTGCTTTACAAACTGGAAAAGCATGCTTAAGCTGAGCCCTTTATATTGAAGCCGGTGGCTAAGTCCACCATAGAAAGACGGCGCCAGGTCCTTGATCACGGTGTAATCGTCCGGGAAGACAGGTGTTGATGTATTACCTCCGTTCTTATCCGCGAACTGAAAATATCCTGTTTGTGGGTCAACGCCTGTTGTATGCACCAGTTTTAAAATGTTTAAAGGTTTTCCGATCTCATATTTGTCGGCATAGGCGGAGGAAGAAAGATTGGGGAATTCCAATAATTTATTACGGGCAACAGTCAAATTGAATGAGGCATCCCAGGTAAAGCTTTTGGTTTTGACAATGGTTGCATTCAGCTGATACTCCCAGCCTGTATTTTGCACAAGTGCCGGGAAGTTCCGGATGATCCCGTTGAAGCCCGTTTGGATGGGCAAAGTAAAGTTAATGAGCTGGTTTGAGCTGCGATTATTGTAGTAACTGACCATTGCAATGATCCTTTCATTCAGGAAGCCAAGCTCAAGCCCGATCTCTGATTTTCGATTGGTTTCCCAACTGTATTCCGGGTTGTATAATTGTGTCGGCACCAGCCCTGTTTGATTCTGGTACGGGAACACAAACGAACTATAAGTATTGAGATACTTGTAATCACCTATTTGATCATTACCTGTTACGCCAACGCTCCCTCGTAGTTTTCCATACTTTAATGCCGGAAGCATGTCTTTTATAAAAGCTTCTTTCGAAAAGATCCAGGCTGCTCCAATGGCCCCGAAATTGGCAAATTGCTTGTTCGGCCCAAACCTTGAGGAGCCGTCCCTTCTTCCTGTGAGGTTCAATAAATACTTATCGCTCCAATTTAAATTGATCCTTCCGAATACCGCCTGGTAATGATATAATGTGCTGCTATTGGTCACGGAAACATTTCCCGCGGCTGAAGGTGATTCCAGCAGCGCATCACTGCTGAAATTACTGGCATACGCAATGCTCCCATTGCTTTTTTCCTGTTGAAAGCTGGTACCCAGCAGGACTTCCAATTTACCTTTGCCCCATGTATTCTGGTATTCAGCCTGGGGTTCAATGATCCAGCTTTTGAAATTATTATTGCTGTATTGTGCAAACCCTGTGAAATTATAGGCGGGGTTCAATGAGGCTCCCGGGAATATAAAAACCTGCTCAAGCCGGATACTGCTGTATCCAAGGTTTGCTTTCAGATCCAGCCCTGGCAGTAACTGGTAGCGCAATACCAGGTTGCTCATCAGGTTATCGGCAGTTGCAGTCGACTTTTGCAATAAGAAAGCCAATGGATTGGAATAGCTGATCCCTCCCTCGCTCCAGTTCAATTTTCCGGTGGAATCATAAAGGGCCGGCGCGTTGGGAGATAAATTTATGGAACTTGTCAGGTCCTGGCCTATTAAATTGATCTTATCGGTACTGTAGCTGGCGGTAAGGACCGCTTTGAATTTGTTATCCGAAGTGTTATGTGTAAGATTAAAATGAAAAGATCCCCTGCTGTCCCTGGAATCGCCGGGGAAAACGGTAGTCTCCCTGTGGAAGCCCGAGCCCAGCAGGAATTGCGTCTGGGCATTGCCTCCGGATAGGGAGGCCTGCGCATCGGTAGTTGCCGCTGAGCCGCCTATCAACAATTTTTTCCAATCCGTATAGCGGGATGTATCCCAGGCTACCAGGTCAGGCGCGCCATAAAGATCGGGTGTGAGATTGTCATTTTTGAAGGCCTCCCGGCGCATTTGAATGTATTGCTGCGTATTTAAGAGATCTATCATCCTGGTGATCTTTCCGGCGCCCGTATATACGTTCAAATCCAATTTTGTCTTGCCGATCTTTCCTTTTTTGGTAGTGATCAGCACTACGCCATTCGCACCTCTTGAGCCATATATTGCCGTCGCATCTGCGTCTTTCAGGATCTCAATACTTTCAATATCCGCCGGATTCATACTATTGAACGGACTTTGAGAGCCGTTGGCAGAGATCACTCCAAGGGAAATGCTTTTGTTTGTAAATGGGACACCGTCGATCAGGAACAAGGGATCATTGCCGTTTAAGATCGAATTCTGCCCCCGGATCTTTACAGCGAAACCAGCGCCCGGCAAACCATTGGATTGATTTATCGTTACGCCGGGAGCCCGTCCGCTTAAAGCGGCTAAAGGGTTGCCTACAGGCTGTTCGCCTATTTCAATCCCTTTGATCGTGCTGACATTGCCTGTGTTCAGCTTTTGAGTGGTGGTATAATATCCTTTATTTACTACTACGGTGTTTAGCAGCGAAGCCAGGTTCAGCTCAAGCACAATGGTCAGGTCATGGACAGTACCTATTATGACCTCCCGGTCCTCATATCCCGCATTCGCAACGACCAGTGTATGGCCCTCCTCCGCCTGAATGGTAAATTTTCCTTTGGATCCTGTAGCCGTCGATCTGGATGTTTCCTTCACTGTCACAGTCGCCCCGGAAAGAGGTTTACCATTTTCATCTACTACCCGTCCATGTATGTCATTATGTATTGAGGGTATATTGCCGGACCCGGTTGGGGTCTCTGCTTTTTGTGCAAAAGCGACGGCGCTGATTTGCAGGCAGACTGCAACAGCTAAGGCAAGAGTGGGTTTCATAAGCAACAAGTCAAAATGTCATTTTCAAAATTGAAAAATGTACAATTCGTGTTGCGAGGGTTGTGGGTGAGAGTGTAATATATGTCTTTTTGTTCAGATCAAAAAAACCAAATGGGCAAAAGCTACCCTGTTATCCCGGAGGGGATAAAAAATGGCAAAAAACAGATAGAATTATCCCAGGGGTAATTCGAAGATCAAACGAGCGCAGTGAATCTATGAAGGAATGAGGTCGCTTGCATTGAATGTCAATAAAGATGCTCTTGACATCTGGATCGTGATCTTTTTGTCGTGCATAAAATTCCTGACGAGCACGTCGCCGTTGAGGACACTGAAGAGGTCTTTGCCCATTGCGGGAACTGCCATGCTGTTCTCCACTTTTCCATTCAGGATCTCCAGATCAAACGAAAAGTTGACGTTCTTCCTGTTATCGATGGACTGCAGCTCCATTTTACTCAGCGTGATCTGCTGCTCCTCATTTACCGCTTTTTTCAGCATAATCCTGAAAGCAGGTAAATATTTCGTCCAAAGAGCCAAAAACTTTCCATCATTCATAATAATCAGAGTTAAGTATATTTTTACAATGGTACGCTATATTCGGGGCAATGCGCCCAAAATTGAACAAATTGTGCTAAAAACGTTGAAATGCAGGATGATTTTCAATGGAATGTGTAGATCCAGGGTCACATTTATTTCAGCCTTCGCGATCAAGGTTTCCATAAATAGAACGCATAAAACCGAATATTCTTATGAAAAAGAGGCTCTGATAATCAATCTGTTGAAAAAATAATAAATTAATTTTCCCCGTTAATGGGTTTATTAACCCCCTGATTAATGCCTTCCCGCTTATTTCGTGGTATACTCTTAACGAAATACTGCTGTATGAAAAATTTTCCCCCGGGCTCATCCCCATTGCCATTTTACAGGCGACGATCTTTCTTCCTTTTCTGTATTCCCGGATGCTATTAAATTTTATTTGAGATGAAAGCATTGTATTGTATGCGTGCTATAATCGTCATGATTATAGGGTTTCCCTCCGTTTTGTCCGCACAAGGCAGCCGAGTAAAATATATAGATCCGAGGATCGGGAATGTGGGCCAATTGCTGGAACCTACCCGCCCGCTGGTGCATCTTCCCAACCAGATGATACGTATGGCGCCTGACCGTAAGGACTATTTTGACGATCAGATCACTTCTTTTCCGCTCAGCATCGTTTCCCATCGACTGGGGGAGGTGTTTTCTCTGAAACCATCCATAAAAGAGGTTGTACCCGGCAGCTGGCAGGGGGGCATGACCTGGGACCATGACCTGGAAGTTAATAAGCCCTGGTATTATTCCACTTACCTGGTCGATGAAGGGATAACAGTAGAGTTTACGCCCGGCAAGAAGGCGGGCTTTTTCAGATTCCGGTTTCCTGCATCGGGGGCGCCGGCTTTGTTGCTGGGTGTGTACAACGACGGTCCGGCGCAATGGAAATTCTTGTCCGACACGGAGGTCAGTGGTATGGAGACGTACCATGGAGATATCAAGGTATATATGTATGGCAGGTTTAGCCGTAATGCAAAGCCGGGTTTGGAGGGGAACAGGGCATGGATCAGCTTCCCAAAGGGGACGGGCCCGGTGGAGTTCAGGTATGCCGTCAGCTATATCGGTGCCGATGAGGCGAAGCGCCATTTTGAAGCGGAGCTGGCTAACAAAGATTTTCAGTCGCTGGCGGATGAAGGGAAGCATACCTGGGAGAGGGTGATGGACCGGGTGAAGGTGGAGGGGGGGACCGAGGCGCAGAAGAGAAGCTTTTATACGGCGCTGTACAGGTGCAGTGAGCGGATGGTGAACATTACGGAAGATGGGTCCTATTACAGCGGCTTTGATAAGCAGGTGCATAAGGACAGCCGTCCATTTTACACGGATGATTGGGTTTGGGATACTTACCTGGCCCTGCATCCCCTTCGAATGATACTGAACCCATCGCAGGAAGAAGATATGCTGCAGTCTTATGTGCGCATGTATCAACAGGGAGGCTGGATGCCCACTTTTCCCGTATTGTTCGGAGACCATGCCTGTATGAACGGGTTCCATTCCTCCATTGTTTTTTTGGATGCTTATCGCAAGGGTCTGAAAAATTTCGACGTGGGGAAAGCATTTGAAGGGATGAAGAAGAACTCGATGGAAGCCACCCTGTTGCCCTGGCGGAATGGTGAAAGAACAGCGCTCGACAATTTCTATCATACAGCGGGCTATTTTCCCGCCTTGCATAAGGATGAAAAGGAGACGGAGGGCAAGGTGCATGCGTTTGAAAGAAGACAAGCGGTGGCGATCACGCTTGGCGCCAGCTATGATGACTGGGCCGTGAGCCAGCTGGCAAAGGACCTGGGAAGAAAGGATGATGAGACCTTGTTTGGGGGAAAGGCAAAGAATTACAGACATCTCTGGAATCCCGCGAAGCAACTCTTCCTGCCAAAGGACGAGCAGGGGAACTGGATCGACATAGACCCAAAATTCGATGGAGGCGCCGGCGGGCGTGATTACTATGATGAGAACAACGGATATACCTATCTATGGCAGGTGCAGCAGGATATCCCTGCGCTAATCGACCTGATGGGAGGAAAAGCCGGCACTGAAAAGAAGCTGGACCAATTGTTCCGGGAAGGGCTGGACAGACCGAAGCCCGAGTTTTGGAGCAAGTTCCCCGATGCGACGGGGTTAGTGGGACAATTCTGCATGGGCAACGAACCCAGTTTCCATATTCCTTATTTATATAATTATACGGATGCACCCTGGAAAACGCAGAAGCGGATACGGTTCCTGTTAGACGCCTGGTTCAAGGACAATATTTTTGGTATCCCGGGAGACGAGGACGGTGGGGGGATGAGCGCGTTTGTCATATTTTCTTCCATGGGTTTTTATCCTGTTACGCCCGGACAGCCTGTGTATACCATCGGAAGCCCCCTGTTCAGCAAAGTGACCATCGATCTTGCCAGCGGGAAACAATTTTCGCTCACGGCACACAATTGCTCTGTCGTCAATAAATATATCCAGCGTGCTATGATGAATGGTGTCGAACTAAGGACACCCTGGTTTACCCATGAACAGCTGATGAATGGAGGCCGCCTGGTGCTTGAAATGGGCCCCAAGCCGAACAAAAGCCTTTTTGTAATTCCTAAAATCTAACATAACAAATGCTATGAGATCAAAATTAACGAGATGCTTGCTTATGCTGCTTTTTATCCTCCCCATCTGGGCAGCTGCACAGCAAAGAACGATCAGGGGAAGAGTGCTGGACGCCAAGGACAATAGTCCATTAGCCGGGGTGACGGTGGCTTCAGGCACAGGTACGGGCAGGGTAGCCGCTACTACCAATGATAAAGGGGAGTTCACCCTCTCTGTGAGCACGGATGTAAGGGAGCTGACCTTTTCCTATGTGGGGTATAAAGATGTAGTGGAGAAGATTACTGGCAAGGGGCTGGTGAATGTCACCATGAACATCGGTGGAAAGGATATGGGAGAGGTGATCGTGGTGGGTTACGGAACGCAAAAAAAGGTCACCCTGACGGGATCGGTGGTCCAGCTGAAAAACAGCGAGATCGTCGTAACGAAGAACGAGAACGTCGTAAACATGCTGACCGGTAAAGTTCCCGGCCTCCGCATGGTGCAAAGGACAGCAGAGCCCGGCGCCTATGAGAACAGCTTCGATCTCAGGAGCTTTGGCGGAGCGCCGCTGGTTGTTATCGACGGGATACCCAGGGGCGGCATCGAGCGGATGGACCCTAATGAGATCGAGAGCATTTCTGTTCTGAAGGATGGATCTGCCGCGGTGTATGGGGTACGGGGCTCGAATGGTGTTATCCTGGTCACCACCAAAAAGGGCAGCAACAGGAACGGCAAGTTCGATTTCAATTATTCCGTCAACCAGGGCTTTCAGCAATTCCTGGGTATGCCGAAAGGGGTCGGCGCCGTGGACTATATGATGCTGACCAATGAAAAGGTGAAACGGGATTTTGCCGGTAATTTTATCTCCAACGCCCCTCCCGCCTATACGTACGAAAATATTAAGCCCTGGCTGGACGGGACCTTTGCCGGGGCCGACTGGATCGGCAGTTCCTTCAATACCATGGCGCCGCAGGTACAGCACAATCTCAACATCAGTGGCGGAAGCGACAAGGTAGGCCTGTTCTTTAGCCTGGGATATATGAAACAGGGAGGGGTATTGAAATCGAATGACCTGGACTACGACCGGTGGAATGTCCGGAGCAATGTGAATGTAAAGATCACGGACAGGCTGCGGGCCCAGGTATTGGTAGCAGGATACCTGGATCAAAAGAACCAGCCTTTCCAGGACCTGTGGACCATCTTCAAATACGCCTGGAACCAGATCCCCATCAACCAGATCTATGCCAATAACAACCATGATTATTTGAACGTGATGCCGGACAATGCGAACCCGGTGGCCATTACGGATGCCTCGAAGGTCGGGTTTAAGAAGGCAACGGGCAAGAATCTGCAAAGCCAGCTGAGCCTGGAGTATGATATACCCGGCGTCAAAGGGCTGAAGGCGAAGGGTATGTTCAATTATGGATATAATGTCAACGACAATACGGCTTACAGGAAACTGTATAACCTTTATGCCTACGATCCGGCTACGGATGTCTACAATCCGTCCCTGGTCAACGGGGTGAACGGGAAGGGAACGCTCAACCGTACGTATGGCACCAATACGTCCACGCTTAGCCAGCTGTCACTGAGCTATGCCAATACCTTCTTTAAGGACCATAATGTAAGCGCGCTGGTATTGTATGAGCAGAGCCATTCCAAGGATGACAACATCTTTGCGCAGCGCTATGTGCTGTTGCCGGTGGATTATCTCTTTGGCGGTGAGAGTACGGACCAGCAGGGAGGTACGAACCTCAACGGCGTCAATGAGATCGCTACCCGCGCCATTATTGGCAGGGTGAACTACGACTATAAAGGAAAGTATTTAGCAGAGTTCAGCTTTCGCCGGGACGGTTCCAATAAGTTCAAGCCAGGACCCAGTCAGTGGGGCTTTTTTCCTGCCTATTCCGTTGGCTGGAGAGCCAGTGAAGAAACTTTCTTCAAGAACCTGGTCTCCCCCAATCTGGTTAGCAACCTGAAACTAAGAGCATCCTACGGCATCATGGGTGACGATGGGAACACCGCCTTCCAATACATACCGGGCTATTCTTATCCTTCTGTCGATCCTGCCGATAATAAACCGTTGGGCTATATGTTCAACGGGCAGTTTGTCAACGGGGCCATCAGCCGTGGTCTTGTAAATGATGATCTGACCTGGTATACTGCCTATATGACCAATATCGGCGTGGACTTCACTGCTTTCAAAGGAAAGATCGATGGTACCATCGAAGTTTTCAGAAGGGACAGGAAAGGCATCCTGGCACACAGGCTGGGTGATCTGCCGGGAACAGCCGGTGTCACGCTGCCTTTTGAGAATCTGAACCAGGACAGATCGGAGGGATGGGAGCTGAGCCTTACGCACAAGAACAGGATCGGCGACCTGGGGATCTCTGTCACGGGTAATTTGTCCTACTCCCGGCTGATCAACCGGTTTGTCACAGAGAATCCGCAGGGCAATGCTTATCAGCAATGGAGGAACGGACAGTCCGGCAGGTACACGAATATCTGGTGGGGCGTGGACTATGGCGGACAATTCACCAGCTATGACCAGATCTATAACTATGGCACCAATACAGGTGGCGGAAATAATGCGGTACTGCCGGGCGATTATTATATGCAGGATTGGAATCATGATGGTGTGATCAATGGAGATGACTATCATCCCATCGCCACGTATGATCTTCCGTTGATGAACTTCGGGCTCAATATCAACCTGGCGTATAAAGGGTTTGACCTGACGGCTCTTTTCGCAGGCGCCACCGGCTTCTGGACGGAATACGCCGAACAATACGGGGAACCGCTGATGTATGGCAGGAGCGCGCTATCGAAATTCCTGGACAGCTGGCACACCGTCAATCCGGATGACAATGTGTACGACCCGAATACACAATGGGTCAGTGGGAAATACCCATCGATGGGATATAACTACGGGCAGATCAACAACAGCACCAAAGGGGTGCTGGATGCGACCTATGTAAGATTGAAGACTTTGGAGCTGGGATACTCTTTACCTCGTGTCCTCCTGAGCAAGGTGGGAGTGAAGAATTGCAGGGTATATGTCAACAGCTACAATCTGTTTACGATCACGGGCCTGGAAGGCGTCGATCCCGAGCATCCCGGTCAGCTGCCCAACGGAGACTTCAACTTTGGCTTAGGCGGTTATAAATATCCCCTGAACAGAACCTTTAATGTGGGAGCAAATGTTTCCTTCTAAACTTATGAACATGCGACATATGAATAAAATATTTTCGATTGCAATAACAGGTCTTGTCTTCCTCACGTCCTGTCAAAAGCTGGATATAAAGCCACCCAATGTACTGAGCGACGACCAGGTCTTTGCAAACCAGGCGGGCATCGATGCCTACCTTGCGCAGGTATACCGCAAACTTCCTGTCGAGGATTTTACTTACAGGCCGGCGGGCAGGGATGGCCAGGGGTTTAATATCCATCATGAATGGGAGCATTTCTATCATGCGGGAGGCGCCTGCGGCGAGATGGTAGGTCCTTATGGCGGAATGGACATCGGCGGCGGATTTGGCTACTGGCCTTATGCGGATATCCGGGATGTGAACTATTTTATGGAGACGCTGCCGAAATATGCGAAGAATTTTGCGGGCAATGCAGTGAATGAGCTCATCGGTGAGGCGCATTTCCTCCGGGCATACTATTACTTTGCGCTGGCCAAGCGATACGGCGGCATTCCTATCATAAAGAACGTGCAGAACTATCCACAACAAACGATCGAGGAGCTGCGGGTCCCCCGCGATAAGGAAGAGGATCTGTGGAATTTCATCGGGGAAGACCTGGATTCGGCATATAATGCGATGCCCGAGACCAGCGTATCCGGAAGGGCGAATAAGTATGTGGCGGCGGCCTTGAAATCCCGCGCGATGGTATATGCAGGCAGCATTGCAAAATATGGTTCCGTGAATTTTGTGGATGGGGATGCCCGTGCGCAGGGATTTGTAGGTATTACTGCCGACAAGGCAGCCGGCTTCTATCAGAAGGCGATAGATGCAGCCAAGCTGCTGGATGGACATTACACGCTGTACAGGAAGAATGCGAACAAGCTGACGAACTATACGGACCTTTTCCTGGATGTCACCAGTCCGGAGAATATCCTGACGCGGGATTATTATGCCGGCGAGCCCGAGCGGATGCATTCCTGGGATGCGACCATGTCCCCCAACAGCGGTATGAACTATATGACGGGTGATGGTCTGTCCAGGTGCTATCCTACATTGGAAACGGTAGAGCGTTTCGGCACGCTGGATGTTACGAACCCGGATGGGACGCCGCGGCGCTATAACAGCCTGGCCGATCTCTGGCAGGGCCAGGGGCTGGAGCCGCGCATGCTGGCTACTGTTTATTTCCCCGGCGAGACATTACGGGGCAAGCTGTTCGACATCCGCAGGGGGATCTATCCTACTTTCAGCGGTACGGCTGCGGCGGAGGTAGCGAAGACGACCCGTACGTTCCTGCCTTCCGGTGATCATAGCACGACATATCCGGGAGATGCATCATTGGTCATCATCGGCAATGCAGGCATGTATCCTTCTTCGGGCAGCGATGATAATACCCGTACGGGCTTTTATGTCCGCAAGTACATTAATTACAAAGAGACCGATATCAAGAAAATAGGTCTTTTCTCCAGCACTACGCACTGGATAGAGCTCCGTTATGCCGAAGTTTTGCTGAACAGGGCTGAAGCGGACATTGAAACCAACCAGCTGGATGACGCGCTGCTCTGTCTTAATGACATCAGGGACAGGGCTGGTGCGCCCGCATTGACATTGGCGGATATGACCCCCGATGTGGTACGTAATGAAAGGTGCAAGGAGCTGGCATTTGAAAATCACTATTGGTGGGATATCAAAAGATGGAGGATCGCGGACGTCCTGCTGAACAATGCCCGATTTAAAGCCCTCATGCCTTATTTCATTTATGATGAAAAGAAATACATCTTCCTGAAAGAACCAGAGAGCTTCCAGCGGAATTACAATTTCGACAAGCGATTTTATTATGAGCCTATCCCCGGAGGGGAGCTGGCAAAGAATCCTAATCTCTATCCCAATAATCCAAATTACTAGTACAAAAAATTTTGATATATGAAGCTGCAAATCACCACCATCTTCTTAGGGGTGTCGATGCTGATCGCCGGAGGTTCCTGTATTAAAAAGGACAATTATCCGGGCCCGAATGCTTCCCTTGAAGGGAGCTTTTTCCTGGACGGCACATCCTCAAAGACAACCGTGCAGACATGTACGGGTAATTTCACCGTAAGGCTTGAGCAATTGAACTGGAGCGCAACGCCGACCCCGCAGGACATACCTGCCAAATATGACGGTACCTACCAGAACACCGAGCTTTTCAGCGGGCATTACCGTGTTTCGTTGAAAGGAGGCGCTTTCTGGCCCGTGGCGCCGACGGAGATCGATATCAACAAGGGAGCGAAGCTGGATTTCCAGCTGACTCCTTATTTGCTGCTGTCCAATTTTACGGCCGACCTGGTGGATAGCACTACCCTCTCCTTGCATTTCAATATGGAAGCGCCTATCGACGGCGGTATTCCTACCATCATCGAGATGCAGCCCTATGTGAACACGACCAGGATCGTGGGACCGGGCGCCTCTATTTTTGACTTTTCCGACGCAAACAAGAAGCCCATCAACAAAGAGTGGGCGGACATGACCGCGGGGGACAGGGCGCCGGAGATCATCGTCAAAAACCTGATCAAGGGACGTACCTTCTTTGTAAGGGTGGGGGTAAGGTTCAATAATGACGACAAGAGCTCCAATCTATCCGAAGTAATCAAGATCGACGTTCCAAAATAATTCAGATCAACTATGAAGTTCAGTAAGCTCGTTTTTTTTCTTGTTATCTATATGTATACCGCGACGGACTGTTCGAAGGCCAATAAAGATGGCGGCCCTGCGGACCCTCCTTCAAAGGACTATGTCTATGACACGACAGGATTAATGTATAATTCCTATACTAACCTCGTGATGGCGGGCTACCAGGGATGGTTTGCCGCAGCGGGAGACCAGTCGCAGCGGGGATGGTACCATTACCAGGGACCGGGCGGATTCTTTCCTGGCAACACCAACGTGGATCTCTGGCCCGACATTACAGAGTACACAAAGCGGTACGTATCGCCCTTCAAATTTGCGGATGGCTCCGACGCGTTCCTGTACAGTCCTTATGATGAGGAAAGCGTAGACCTGCACTTTAAATGGATGAAGGATTATGGCATCGACGGTGTGCACATGCAACGTTTTGTAGGGGAGATAAAATCCTCAAATGCTGCCGGCAAAAGGCATTTCAACCAGGTGCTGACCAATGCCCTGAAAGCTGCAAAAAAATATGGTCGCGCCATCAGCGTAATGTATGATCTCAGCGGATGCTCCGGCACGGATGTCGCCTATGTTGAACAGGACTGGAAGGAATTGCAGACGCTCTTTAAGCTGTCGGATAACGAGGCCAATCCCACTTACCTGTATCACAACGGGCGGCCGCTGGTGACGATCTGGGGGGTAGGTTTCAATGACGGTCGAAAATACACGATCGATGATGTCAGCAAGCTGGTGGACAAGCTGAAAGGATCGGACAACAGGTATGCCGTCATGCTGGGCGTCCCCTATTACTGGAGGACCCTGGGGGATGACACGGAGAAATCGCCGGCGCTGCTGGACCTCATCAAAAAATGCGATATCGTTATGCCCTGGGCAGTGGGGAGGTTCGACAGTAAGTCTTACAACCCTGCGAATGTGTACAACGATCTCCAATGGTGTAGATCGAATAAGGTCACCTATGTTCCCCTGGTATTCGCGGGTTTCAGCTGGGGCAACATGCATAAGGATCCTACTATCTATAATGCGATCCCCCGTTTGAAGGGCGACTTTCTCTGGCAGCAGATCTCAGGGGCCAGGGATGCGGGCGCGCAGGCCTTGTATGTAGCCATGTTCGATGAGATCGATGAAGGGACGGCCATCTTTAAAACGCTGCTGGAAAAGGATGTGCCTTCGAATGGGGACGGAGGGTTGAAATTCATCGGCATAGAAAACGACCTGGCTACGGATTACTATCTGTGGCTGACAGGGCAGGGCGCAAAATGGTTCCATGGTACGCCGGGATACGGAAGGATAAAACCGGCGCGATAATTTATTAAATCTTAAAAGTAAAGAATATGCAAATAATAAGATCGATGGCGGTGAGTGTTGTCCTGGTTGGGCTGATCATCGCCGGCTGTAACAAAGAAAAGTTCCCTTCCAGGGATACCAGTAAATTAAAGCCGACACCACCTCCACCGCCGCCACCTGTCGATCCGACACTGGTGGTATTCGATGCGGCGGATAAATTGACTGACTGGGAGGTCGTAGGCGGGGGTGTGGAAGAAAAAGCAGGCGCCAGGGAAGGCGTGGCTTATTTAAAGTCCATCATACACACCGGGGACGACTATATGCACTTTATAAAACACAGGCCAACAGCCGTCGATCCCAAACTGTCTGTGGATGACGGGCAATTTGTTTTCTGGTTTTATGTGTCCAGCGTCACGGACCTCAAGCTGGACGGGCAGATCGAGCTCACCAGTTCCGGCAAATCGGATGATCATGAATATTCCTGGAACCTGGCTGACTATATCCCAGGTCTGAAAGTCGGTTGGAATGAAATGAAGCTGAATTTCAGCAGCGCGGCCAAGTCCGGTGATGGCGGTCCGGATATTCATGCTTTCAACTTCTTCCGGATCTATTTCTGGACAAATGACAAGGCTTCTCACGGAGACGTCACAGTGGGTGTAGACGATCTGAAGTTCCATGCCCGGACAAAGATCTCCGAATCTTTCAATACCTGTGATGTCATCGACAATTGGGAGACGGCGGGCAATGTCGGCACCATCGACAAATCGTCCAAAAAAGAAGGCTTGGGCTCGCTAAAAGCGCCCATCGCGGATGGAGGGGATTTTCAGCAATTTATATTCAGAAGTCCTTTGGTTGTTAACCCCGGACTGACGATGGACAATGGACAGCTGCATTTCTGGTTCTATGTCAGCGATCCTACCCAACTGAAGGTGGACGGGCAGATCGAGCTGACCAGCTCCGGAAAATCAGATGATCATGAACTGGACTGGAATTTGGGTGATCTCATTCCCAACCTGAAAGCCGGCTGGAACGAAATGAAATTGAATTTCAGTGATGCAGGCAAGACGGCGGATGGCGGCGCGGATATCACTGCCTTCAATTACTTCAAGGTGTATTTGTGGACGAGCAGCAAGACGCATCCTGAGGTAGTGTTAGCCCTGGACGATCTGCGGCTGACGGAGAAATAGCATATATAATTAAAAAAATAGTTACATGGTTTGTAAGAAGTTTTTTTTAAGCGTTAGTATTTTATTTTCTATGGTTTGTTTTGGGCAGACCGGCAACCCTTTTATCAGGGATATATATACGGCGGACCCATCAGCGCACGTCTGGGCCGACGGCCGGGTGTATGTGTATGCTTCGCATGATATCGCTCCTCCCCGGGGCTGTGACCTGATGGATCAGTATCATGTCTTTTCCACCGATGACATGGTGCACTGGAAAGACCATGGCGAGATCCTGCGGGCCACCCAGGTTCCCTGGGGAAGGAAGGAAGGTGGATTTATGTGGGCGCCCGATTGCGCTTACAGAAAAGGGGTGTATTACCTGTATTTTCCTCATCCCAGCGGGACCGAATGGAATTCCACCTGGAAGATAGGCATCGCCACCAGCAAGAGCCCGGCCGGTGATTTTAAGGTACAGGGATATATCCAGGGACTGGAATCCATGATCGACCCTTGTGTATTCGTGGATGACGACGGACAGGCCTATTTCTATTATGGCGGAGGAGGGACCTGCAAAGGCGGGAAGCTGAAGGATAATATGATGGAGGTGGATGGAAGTATGGCGCCGATGACGGGCCTGGTGGATTTTCATGAAGCTTCGTGGGTGCATAAGCGCAATGGGCTGTATTACCTTTCTTACTCGGATAACCATGATTCGGCGGGACAGCACAACCGGATGTGCTATGCTACGAGCAGGAGTCCGCTGGGGCCCTGGGAGTACAAAGGGATCTATATGACGCCGACAGACAGCTATACCAATCATGGGTCTATCGTGGAATATAAAGGGCAGTGGTATTCGTTCTACCACAACAGTGCGCTGTCGCATTTTGACTGGCTGCGGTCCATCTGCGTGGATAAGTTGTATTACAATGCGGATGGGACTATTCAAATGGTGCGGCAGACATCCGGGGTAAAAAAGGATACCGCCGTCAGTAATTAAAGTGAACCTTCTATGAACAAAAGTAAACTGTTGCTTGCCATGCTCGGGATCGTGGCTTTAGCGGCCTGCTCCTCCAAAAAGGATCAGCCGGTGGTTCAGCAAAAAAAGCCGTCCTTCTTTGATACGGAGCATAAGAATCCTTTCGTGACCAGTATCTATACCGCCGACCCGTCCGCTCATGTATGGGCTGATGGGCGGCTGTATGTATATCCCTCCCATGATATCGATCCGCCGCGTGGCTGCGACCTGATGGATCAATACCATGTTTATTCGACGGATGATATGGTGCACTGGAAAGACCATGGGGAGATCCTTCGGGCCAACCAGGTGTCCTGGGGCAGACCGGAGGGCGGATTTATGTGGGCGCCCGACTGCGCTTATAAGAATGGCGTGTACTATTTTTATTTTCCGCATCCCAGTGACACTGATTGGGGCAGTTCCTGGAAAATAGGTGTTGCCACGAGCACGGGGCCTGCCAGCGATTTCACCGTGCAGGGTTATATCCAGGGACTGGAATCCATGATCGATCCATGTGTATTCGTGGACGATGACGGGCAGGCGTATTTATATTTTGGGGGAGGCGGGACCTGTAAGGGAGGCAGGCTAAAGGACAATATGATGGAGGTAGACGGGAGTATGCAGCCAATGTTGGGCCTGGTGGATTTTCACGAGGCATCGTGGGTGCACAAGCGCAACGGCCTTTATTACCTGTCTTATGCGGATAACCACGATGTGGGTGGAAAGCATAATCAAATGCGTTACGCTGTCAGTAAAACACCCCTTGGCCCCTGGACGTATAAGGGGATCTACATTGATCCGACGGATAGCTATACCAATCACGGGTCTATCGTGGAATATAAAGGGCAGTGGTATGCCTTTTACCACAACAGCTCCATCTCACATAATGACTGGCTGCGGTCTGTATGTGTTGACACGCTGGGGTATAACACCGATGGCAGCATTAAAAAGATCATCCAGACAAAATAACTACTAATGAAAATCATACGATTAATTGTAATAGTCCTTGGGCTTACAGGATTGACGGTCGCTTGCAAAAAAAGTAATTCAGGGCAAGCGCCGCCGCCTCCCAACAATAACAAAGTGTGGCCTTCTCCCAAGGGGGATGTTGTAGGCAAAATAACCGTAGGCTACCAGGGATGGTTTGCCTGTAAGGGAGATGGGTCTCCTATCGACGCCTGGTGGCATTGGTCCACGGATTGGGGAAAGACACCCACTCCGGCATTAAGCGGCATCAAGTCATGGCCCGATGTAAGAGATTATCAAAATACTTACGCCACGGGATTTGCCGACCTTGGCAATGGCGATCCTGCAACACTATTCTCTTCTTTCAGCGACCAGTCGGTGGATGTGCAATTTTCCTGGATGCAGCAATATGGCCTGGACGTTGCTGCTTTGCAGCGGTTCAACCCCAATGGCATAGAAGGTCCTGTTCGCGATGCGATCACGGCGAAGGTGCGGACGGCTGCAGAGAAATACAGCCGGAAGTTTTACATTATGTATGATGTCAGCGGCTGGACCAATATGCAATCGGAAGTAAAATCGGACTGGACGAATAAAATGAAGAAGTACACGGCTTCCACTGCCTATGCCAGGCAGAATGACAAGCCTGTCGTATGCATCTGGGGTTTCGGCTTTAGTGATAACAACCATCCGTGGTCTTCTTCCGCGTGTACGGACGTCATAAAGTGGTTTAAGGACCAGGGGTGTTATGTGATCGGAGGTGTGCCAACCCATTGGCGTGACCAGAACAGCGACTCCAGGCCGGGATTTATCGAAACATACAAGGCGTTTGATATGCTGTCACCCTGGATGGTAGGGCGCATCGGGAAGATCATGGACACGGATAATTTCTATGCTACGGTGAATACGGCCGATCTTGGCTTTTGCAAAGCCAACTATATAGATTATCAGCCTTGCGTGCTGCCCGGCGACCTGCAGGAGAAGCAGCGGGTTCACGGGGATTTCATGTGGCGGCAATTTTATAATATGAAAAGGCTGGGAGCACAGGGGATCTATATATCTATGTTTGATGAATATAACGAAGGTAACCAGATCGCCAAGACGGCGGAGAATGCATCCATGGCGCCGGCGGGATCGGGTTTTGTTACGCTGGATGAGGATGGAACAGCCTGTTCCTCCGACTATTATCTAAGGCTCAGCGGTGATGGAGGGAAAATGTTCAAGGGAGAGATCGCACTGACAGCGGTGCGGCCGACGGCGGTGAAATAGGCGTGTTTTTGGAGGTTGTTTAGTACATTTAAGGAATTTTAGAATCATTAGATGAACTGAACAACCTATGACCAACAGACTAATGTTATTATTCGTTGCGTATTTTTTCGCAACGGGCCGTGTCTCATACGGGCAGGAGAACTGGAAGCTGAAAAGCAACAAGGATGACATCGCGATCTATACAAGAGATGTCCCCAACAGCCGATTTAAAGGGATCAAAGTAGTATGTGAGCTGAACGCTTCACTCTCGCAATTGGTGGCCGTCGTTATGGACGTGAATACCGCGGTAGAATGGGTATACAGCACCAGGTCCGCTGTAGTGCTGAAACAAGTGTCGCCTTCCGAACTGTATTATTATTCAGAGGTAAGCGTGCCCTGGCCGGCGAGCAATCGTGATTTTATTGCCCGGCTGAAGGTGGACCAGGAACCGCATACCCGGGTGGTCACTATCCTGGGCCCTGTCTTTCCCGATTATATTCCCGAGAAAAAAGATATCGTAAGGGTGCGGCATTCCGAGGGCAAATGGGTCATTACCCCCCTGGCTAAAGGCCGGATCAAGGTGGAGTATACATTAAACATGGACCCTGGCGGCAACATACCGGCCTGGCTGGTGAATATGTTTGCTACGAAAGGGCCATCCGAATCATTCAGGAAGCTGAAGGTCCAGCTGATGAAGCCTGCGTTTGCTCATGTACATCTGTCGTATATCGTTGACTGAGTTGAGCATCTTTCCCTTTTTGCAAAAATTTCTCCCAATAGTGGAACGGCAGTAGGGGTAATATTGTTTGTATTATATTGATAATCAATTTATAAGAGTTTTGGCCCGGAGATTGATCTCTCTTATATGGTTTTTCATAGGATATTGGATTTAAAGACGGGAGAGTATTTCTATACACTCCTTTTTTTTTGCCCCTACTTTATTTCACGGTGTGTTAACATTAAACACCGAGGATTAACATAATGCTAAAGGTATGCTGTCGTACCTTTGTTCTGGTGATCGACGATGATCATCTTCTCACACAGAATTTGACAATTTTCTCATAAGCAGTTAGTTTTGGTTACGACCCGTGTTTCTACACGGGTTTTTTTATGTGCTTGAAAGTTATTTACTAAGCGCCATAATAATAAAGATCAGGATGATAATCCCCACAATCACAGCCATCGCAATCTTAGCTGCGCTGTAAGGCCGTTCGCCCACCACTTCGCCCGTGCAGGCATTGACCGTGAAGTGATACAGTTTATTGTTGTATTTGTAGGCGCTGATCCATGCGGGCAGCATGATATATTTTAACGCGAGGTTATTGTAGCTGGTGTCGACTCCATCGATGACCTGTTCATCTCCACCGATGTCGTTGATGATCGAATGCCGGATGATGGGCTCCATGCGTTGTTTGGCTGCTTCAAGGCCTTTTTCTGCATCTATCTGGAACAGCTCGGAGCGAAAGCCACTGACATATTGTTCATTGTAGTGGACCAGTGACTCCAGGCGCCAGGGTTCGAGGCGATTGGCCACATTTTGCGGCAGTGAGTTGCTGGCGGAAATAAGGATATCGTTGAATTCATTACCTACCACGCCGCTGACAGGGAACCAGGAGGTATGGCGTACTTCCCGGGTGCGTGTGACTTCTTCTCCATTCACTGTCTCCGTATAAGTTTCCGTGGTGTAATAGTAATCCCCACGGCTGCCGGAGTATTGGGAGGTGGTGTCTGCATCGTAGCTCCAGTGAGGTATGTAGATGCCTTTGAATTGCCGGGCGTCGGCGCTCACCATTTTGGAAAGGTCGGATGGGGCGAACCAGAGGCGTTTGAGCCAGGTGCGAAAGCTTTGCAGGGCCTCCGGCTGGGGCACCAGGAAGGGCAGGATATAATGGGGCTTTAGGATCTGCTGGTCTTTTGCATCGCTGATCACCAGCGGACTGGCGCAGAAGGCGCAATTATCCGAATTTACTTCCGGGGGCAGGGTGGTGGCCGCGCCGCAGTTCTTACAGGATACGACGCTGGCCAGCTGTGCTGTTGTTCCTCCATATTGCTGCGCGATGAAGTCGTGGTAGTCAAAAGAGATAACGGGACCGGCGGCAGTATCGGCGATCTCATTTGAAGAGCCGCAATAAGTGCATTGAAGATGATGGGTGCCGGGTGTGAAGTGCAGGGTAGCGCCACAACTACTGCATTGCAGGGTCGTGTTCTGGGCGACGGTCTGTTCGGTCTGTTGGATTTGTTCGGTCTGTTGGGTCTGTTCGGCCTGAGGCATGATAAAGGGTTTTTATGCGCCGGGCAGGGGCGGGGGTACGTTGTTGAATAAAGTCGACAGCTCTGGGACAGTGTTGGCGGCTGCCCATGCGGGCATGCCTTTTTTCCAGACCTGGCTTTGCTGGTTGACGGTGCCTGCCGCTGCCAGCTGTGTCAGCTGGTCGATGGTATAAGGGCCGGCCTGTTTGCCGTCGATAGCAACGAAGAAGGGGATGGCGCCGGGCAGTGGCGGAGGTCCGTCATTACCCTGGACCGCGTTGTTTTGAAAGACATTGCCTACCTGTCCGCCGATGGCCATTCCCAAGCCTGCACCGAGGCCTGCGCCGGCAAGACCGCCATTGGGATTTTTAGCGGCCTCTTCCATGGCGTTGGCTGCCTGGAATTGTGCGTATGCGCCGAGGTTGCCTACGATGCCCATGCTGCTGCGTTTGTCGAGCGCTGCTTCCACTTCCGGAGGAAGGGAGATATTTTCAATGAGGAACTTTGTCAATTCAAGGCCCAGCTCGTTGAATTCGGACCTGATCTTCTCGGTGATCCTTGCTGAAACTTCGTCATAATTGGCGGCGAGGTCCAGGACCGGGATCTTTGCTTCGGCGATCGCGTCCATGCCACGGGAGACGGCGAGGTTACGGAGCTGTTCGTTGATGCCTTCCACCGAGAATTCAGGGTTCGTAGCAGCTATTTCTTTTATGAATACGCCCGGATCTTTTACACGGAAGGCGAAGCTTCCGAAAGCGCGGAGGCGGACGGGGCCAAATTCCGCATCACGGAGCATGACGGGATTTCGGGTACCCCATTTTTGATTGATGAACTGTCTTGTGCTGACGAAAAACACATCTGCTTTAAAAGGACTGTTAAAGCCGTATTTCCATCCTTTGAGTGTTGTAAGGATGGGCATGTTCTGGGTGGTGAGGGTGTACATGCCCGGAGTAAAGACGTCTGCGATGGCGCCTTCATTCATGAATACAGCCCACTGCGATTCACGCACGGTGAGCTTGCTGTTCATTTTGATCTCGTTATGGTAACGGGGGAATTTCCATACGATGGTATCGCTGGTGGTATCCACCCATTCTATGATGTCTATAAACTCATTGCGTATTTTGTCAAAAAGTCCCATGGTTCAAATTTTTATGATGGGATGAAATTAATATTTATTGGTTAAGCCTGCAACAAAGAATATATTGCGCAGGTTAGACCATCTGTAAGAAAAAATATCCATATGACGGCAAAAAAGAACCCTGTAAAAGCTACTGAAAGATCGACAAAAAAACAGGCTGCTCCCGCGGCGGCGGGCAAGGCGCCGGCTGATAAGGTGTCGGTTGTCAAGTCGCCGGCGGACAGGAGCTCACGGGCACTAAAGGATCAGCGGTTCACCGGGCGAATGCTGGTGCGTCTGGACCCGAAGATCAGCGCCGCATCAGCGATACGGCAGGCAAAGACAAAGGGCCTGCAGCTTACAACGATGTCAGACAGCGGGGATGGCTTGTTTGAGCAGCTGCTCCAGCAATCCGATGGGATCATTTTCGAAAAATTAAGGATCGCCGTCGTCAACGAAGCCGGCGTCCCCCGGCTGCAGCAGCTGCAGGCATTACGCAATAGCCCATTTTTGTCCAGCGAGCCGGAACGATATCTGCGGGCGCTGCAGCCTGCTCCGAAAGGCAAAGGAAAGGGCGGAACACTGAAGGATACTACCGTCGCCACCTGGGGAGTACATGCGATCAATGTGCAGAACAGCGGTTACACCGGTAAAGGAGTCAAGATAGCTGTCCTGGATACGGGCTTTGATTTTACGCATCCGGATTTCACCGGCAGGACCTTGCATCGCAAGTCGTTTGTCGGCACAAGACAGGCAAAGGATAAGGAAGGGCATGGCACCCATTGCGCCGGGATCGCGGGAGGCGGAAGGAAAGGCAGGGATGGAGCCCGTTACGGAGTGGCCTATGGGTCGCGGTTATACATCGGGAAGATCCTGGATGATGCGGGTGAAGGAACGGATGGCCAGGCGCTGGCCGGCATCGAATGGGCATTGGAGAAAGGCTGCCAGGTGATCTCCATGTCTTTCGGCGCACCGGCGGAAGAGGCTCAGGCGCATTCTGTTGTTTTCGAACAGGTGGCGCAGATCGCCATGGCCAGCAGCTGTCTGCTGATAGCTGCTACCGGAAATGAAAGTGACCATACCGAAGGATTGGTAGCATCCGTCAATCACCCTGCAAATTGTCCTTCTGTTCTTGCAGTGGGCGCTTTAACACAGGGTATAGAAGTGGCGGATTATTCCTGTGCCGGTACGGACGTCGCCGGCGGCCAGGTGGATATTGCGGCGCCGGGAGATAATATCCTTAGCGCCAAGCCCGGCGGAGGATATCGCCGTGAATCCGGTACCTCCATGGCCACCGCCTTTGTTGCAGGGGTCGCGGCCTTGTTATGGGAGCAATACCCGCAGGCGGGAGCGGGAGATATATGGGCAAAATTGATGCAGCAGGCGAGGCGGCTTTCCCTGCCGGCATCGGAAGTCGGAGGGGGATTGGTCTATGTACGCTGAGGAAAATTTGTATCTTTGAGCAGATGGATTTTATAGCTAAAGTAGAAGATAATCAACGCTCTAATATTCAGGAGATTGCACAATCCCTGGAAAAAATGGGCATCAAGGTCAAACAGATCCTGCGGATCCCGGGTGTGATCACCGGGTCCAGCCGGCGTATGCCTTTGGCGCAGCTAAAGATCAAGGGGATCCAATCGGTGGAGAGGGATCGGCATTTGAAAGCATCCTAAAGAGAGGCCCCTTACAAGCTCCAATTAATAAACGGCAGTCTTCGTTTGCTATTGACATTCCACAATCCTAACTGTACTCCTTTCAGATTTTTGCAAATATTCAGTAAACTTATTTGTACGCCTCTCCCGTGAATGGCCCTATTGCGAAGGCCACCGATCTCTACTCCTTTAAACTCGTCGGTGATGTTCTGGAGTCCTGTTATTACGAGCCCTTTTGTCTCTGTGACAATGCAGGTGAATCCATTGATGCTCAGGCCTTTCATCACGTCGATTGCCAATCCGCCGCCGCTGATGCTTACACCAGTGACAGTGTCTTTCATGGCGGACCTGTCTACCGTATCGGGCATATTGATCAGGGAGCTGGTGGAACGGATACTGAGCACGGCATAAAAGCTTAAGAAGGCCGTAAGCAGGTCGGCATTGAGGTTTACGCCATTTATGGCAAGCGGCTTGTCGTCGACGTTCATGGTTTGCACTCCCACGTTGAGCCCCTTGATCTTATTAGCGCTGGAGGGTGTGAACCAGGCCCATTTCTTTATAACAGGCGGCGTCTTTTTGGCAGTGTCTTCACATGCCGGCTCACCTATGCCACGGTAATAATAGGTGATCCCATACTGTTGATAGAGCTGATCGAGTCCCTGGGCTGTCATATAAGGGACGACCTCATAGATGGTGGAGCGGGAGCTGTCCCTTGCATATACGGTGTCCCTAAGTGCCTGGAAAGCTTTTGGCTTGCTGTTCCTTTCGAATACATAGGTGCACCGGCGGAGGGAATAGCTATTGTACAGTCCCATGATCCGATCGCCAATCATCCTTATCTTTTTTATGCCGGTGGGATGGACGGCCCTGGTGTCCGGTGTAGCATTGGTGCCTGCCGGTGTCCGACTGATATACAAGGTGTAATAGATGGAATCGTTTTTTATATCGACCACCCTGGCAGAAACCTGTTTGCCATTCTTCAGGACCAGATCGTATACACAATTCCGATAAATATAGAAAGCATGTTTCCCGGGTTGAAAATCGGCCTTTTCAAAAGTGGCTACCCGGTCTTTTTTTACAAAATACAGGTTTTGAAAAGTGCTGTCCTGGGCGATGGCGGTGGTTGTTGTCAGGGTGCATAGAAGACAAAATACATGTAGGTTCATATCTGCGGTGTAGGTTGTCGCAAACTTATCCTGTAAGAGGAAGGATCCCAAACGGGAATCACGGGTGCTGGCAACGGTTATTGCAAGCCGTCATAAAAGAATGGTGGCCGGGGCTGCTGTTTATGGAATATCCGTTTTGGGCGATATTCTGGTCCTTCCGTTGGCGGAAATCCGTAAATAAATCCTCTTGTTTATGGATTTTCAGTAATTTTCTTTGATGGAGACAAAGCAGTTGCAACAGGAACTTTTTAACCATGTAAAAAGAACGTTACCGGCGCATCTTTCACTCGTGGATGAATTATGCAATTTATTAGACATGAGCGCTGACAGCGTATATCGCCGGATGAGGGGAGAGAAGCCTATTACGCTCAGCGAGCTAAAACATATCTGTGAACACTACCACCTTTCGATGGACCAACTTCTGCAGCTGAAGAATGATTCCGTGCTTTTCCGGGCCCCGGGGATTGCAGGCGGATCCATCTCTTTTACCGGGTATATGGAAGAGATGCTGGCCCAGTTCAGGTATTTCAACTCATTTAAGCAGGGTGATATCTATTATCTCTGCAAGGATGCGCCTTTCTGGTATTTTTTCCTTTTTCCCGAGATGGCGTCCTTCAAGACCTTTTTCTGGTGTAAGACGATCAATAATGAGCCTGCCCTTGCCGACGCATTGTTCTCGTTGCGTGAATTTCCTTTTAGTGAATGTTTTTCTCTTGGTCAGCAGATATTGGCGGAGCATAGCCGGCTGAATACGGTGGAACTGTGGAACTTGGAAAGTCTCAACAGCAGCATTAACCAGATGGCTTATTACAGGGACGCCGGAATCTTCAAAAGCAGGGAAGACCTGTTGGCCGTCGCAGACTCTTTTATCCGGATGCTGGACCATCTGCAGACCCAGGCTGTTCAGGGAAGAACATTTATGCCGGGGGGAAACGGGGGAGCGTCGGGGGAGATCCAGTTTTATATCAATGAGCTGATCCTCGGCAATAACACGATACTGCTGAACCTTGACGGTAAAATGACGTCGATGATCACCTATAGTGTATTCAACCTCCTGATGACACAGGACGAACGTTTTTCTTCGAAGGCATTCGAGACCTTTAATACCCTGCTGAGCCGTAGCACACTGGTGAGCAGGTCCGGTGAAAAGGACAGGAACAAGTTTTTCAACACACTGAGGGATAAGGTCAATAAACTTAAAGAAGGGTAGGAAAGGGTATTTTAATCAATATGTTACATCTTTCAGCATTTAGGGAATTACCTCCTTTTGTCTGCGAAATTCTTCCTTCCATAACTCTGTCATGATATCGAGGTTCATATCACAGAAAGTGCCGATCAGCACGATGTCTTCCAATGTAAACTTTTCTACTCTTTTCATCAACTTGGTAAAACGATCGACCTTGGTTCCCAGGTTCTTTGCAACAACGGTCTTGGGGACATACCGGAAAATATCATTGAAAGACCTGACGTGTCCTTTCTCGTACATACTCAGGACAAGGTGATAACGAGGATCACGGTTTACCATGACATAAAGAAATAAAATATCCGTCTTCCTCTATCAAAAACTCCCAAATAGTTACTTTTTAGGTCCCGAAAAGGCAATATTAATGACGGTGTTGCCTTCAGGCGGATCAGGGTTTCAGCTCGATCCACACAGGCGCATGATCACTCGTTTTCTCCCAACCTCGTACGTCCCGGTCCACCCCCGCGGCGACCAGCCGCTTTTTAAGCGGCGCATTCAATAAAAAATGATCGATCCGCAGGCCCGCATTACGGCCGTAAGCATTGCGGAAATAATCCCAGAATGTATAGATCTTTTCGTCGGGATGGAGGTAACGCAACGCATCCGTCCATCCCTGGGAAGTGAGCTTTTTAAAGGCCTCGCGCACCTCGGGTCGAAATAAGGCATCGTCCTTCCAGCTTTCCGGTTTGTAGACATCCAGGTCGGTGGGCATGACATTATAATCGCCCACCAGGATCACCGGCTTTTTGGAAGCATAAAGCTCGGCGCCATGGGCGATCAGCCTGTCGAACCAGCGCAGCTTGTAGTCGAATTTCGGACCGGGGGCCGGGTTCCCATTGGGCAGGTAGAGACAGCCGATCTGCAAGCCATCCACCACCGCTTCGATAAAGCGGCTGTGAAGATCCTCTGGATCGCCGGGCAGGGCCCGCCGGACTTCGGCTGGTTTTCCAACACGGGACAGGATGGCGACACCATTCCAGCTCTTCTGTCCATGCCAGATGGCTTCATATCCTGCGTCCTGTATCGCTTTTTCCGGGAATTTTTCCTGGGGCGCTTTCAGCTCCTGCAGACAAACAATATCCGGGGCCGACGCTGACAGCCAGCGGAGGAGTACGGGGAGACGTCCGTTGACGCCATTGACATTATAGGTTGCTATTTTCATCTATACAAAATTAATTAGCAATATTATAAAAGGTCCTTTTTTAGCCTAAGGTCTAACAATGTTAGATTTTTTTGCCCAAAGCGTTTAACAATGTTAAATTTATTATGAACATTAAACGCCTATCAAATGACACGCACTCAATTACTCCCTCCTTTTTTATGGTCGTTGAGGGCCGCAGGCCGCTCTCTTGTCATCATTTTTCTTTTAAATAGCTGTAAAGAGAAAAGCGAAGCAGCCGGCAACGGGGCCATGCCTCCGCCTTCCCTGCCAGTGATTACAGCCGTGGCGCTGCCGGCCACCACCTATCAGGATTTTACGGCTTCGGTCCAGGGCAAACGGGATGTTGAAATAAGGCCGCAGGTGGATGGATACCTCACCAGTATTGCGGTGGATGAGGGCGCTTATGTACACAAAGGTCAAGCCCTCTTTCTCATCGACAGAAAGCCTTTTGAAGAACAAATGAATAATGCCAGGGCTGCCCTGGCGGCTGCCCAGGCTTCGATGGAAAATGCGAAGATCAACGTAGACAAGCTCAAGCCCCTGGTAGATAACAATGTAGTGTCGGACGTGCAGCTGAAGTCGGCACAGGCAACATACAATAATGCCAAAGCTGCTGCGGATCAGGCGCAGTCGGCGGTGGAATCTGCGCGCATCAACCTCAACTATTCCACTATTACTGCGCCCAGCGACGGGTTTGTGGGGACCATACCTTTCAAAACAGGAAGTCTTGTCACCAAGGGTATGGACGGCGCTCTCACTGTCGTATCGGAAACTAAGGATATGCGGGTCTATTTTTCCATGAGCGAGCCTGATTTCCTTTTGTTCAAGGAGAAATATGCCGGCAACACCGTTGCCGACAAGGTAAAGCAGATGCCGCCCGTTCAACTTGTGCTGGCAGACAATAGCGTCTATCCGCATCCGGGGAAGGTCGAGATCGTGGAAGGGCAGTTTGACAAAGCTGTCGGGGCCATTAAGTTCCGTGCGAGCTTTCCCAATGCGGAAGGATTATTAAGGAGCGGCAGTACCGGTAAAGTTAGGATACCCACGTCGTACAAGTCTGTATTGGTGGTGCCGCAGGATGCCACTTTTGAGCTACAGGGTAAAATATTCGTATATACGGTGGCCGACAGCAATAAGATCGTAACCAAACCGCTGAATATTTCCGGCAGGACCCCGAACTATTATTTCGTGGCGGATGGCGTGAAGCAGGGGGATAAAATTGTGCTTTCCTCTATGTCTACTACGATGATCGGCGGTCTAAGGGATGGGATGGTGATTGCACCGCAGATGATCTCGACCGATAGTTTGTTGAAAGCGAAGCCACTTTGATCCAACATTTTCAAACTATGATATATGTTAAAAAGATTTATAGAACGGCCTGTATTATCCACGGTTGTCTCCATTATACTACTCTTATTAGGCGGATTGTCTTTGTCTTCCCTGCCTATCACCTTGTTCCCTGAGATTGCGCCGCCGAGCGTACAGGTAACCGCCGTTTATCCCGGCGCCAATGCTGAAGTGGTAGCCCGCACGGTAGCCGTTCCGATAGAAGAAGCGGTCAACGGTGTGGAAAACATGAGCTACATGACCTCCAATTCCAGCAACGACGGCAGCATGAACCTGACCGTCTTTTTTAAACAAGGCACCAACCCTGATATCAATGCGGTGAACGTGCAAAACCGTGTATCGAAGGCCAACAGCCAGCTGCCGCCGGAAGTGATACAAGCAGGTGTGTCTACCCAAAAGATACAGAACAGCTTTCTCATGTTTGTGGGGCTGTACAGCGAAGACAGCGCGAAGTATGACGAGCTGTTCCTGGAGAACTATCTCCGGATCAATGTCATCCCTCAACTGCAACGTATACCCGGCGTAGCGCAGGCGCAGGTGTTCAGCTCGAAGGATTATTCCATGCGTATCTGGCTGAAGCCTGACAGGCTGATAGCCAATAGTCTTTCCCCTCAGGATGTGTTAAACGCCATCAAGGATCAAAACCTGGAGGCGGCGCCGGGGCGGCTGGGACAGAACAGTCCCGAATCGTTTGAGTATGTCATAAAATACAAGGGCAAACGGAACAAGAATGAGGACTATGAGAACATGGTGGTGAAGGCTAATAACGATGGATCCCTGCTGCGCCTGAAAGACGTAGCGCGCGTTGAGTTCGGCGCCTATACCTACATCTCGTCCAACAAGCTGAACGGCCATCCTACTTCGGGCTTTGGCGTTTTACAGACGCCGGGGTCCAATGCCAACCAGATCCTCACCGAACTGGAACGCCAGATAAAGGAGTTCGACGCGGCATTGCCCAGTGGCATGAAGTTCAAGATCATGTATAATGCCAAGGAATTCCTCGATGCATCTATCGGGCAGGTGGAGGAGACCCTTATCATCGCTTTCGTACTGGTGGCTATCGTGGTCTTCATTTTTTTACAGGATTTCCGCTCCACGCTGATACCTGTCATCGCCGTGCCTGTCGCCATCATCGGCACCTTTTTCTTCCTGAATTTGTTTGGCTTTAGCATCAACCTGCTGACCTTGTTTGCCCTGGTGCTGGCCATCGGCATCGTGGTGGACGATGCCATTGTGGTGGTAGAGGCCGTGCACTCCAAAATGGAGCGGGAGCATTTGCCGCCAAGGAAGGCGACCGTTCAAAGTATGAGTGAGATCTCCGGCGCGATCATCTCCATTACGCTGGTGATGGCGGCGGTGTTTGTACCCGTCAGCTTTGTCCAGGGGCCCGCGGGGGTATTCTACAAGCAGTTTGCGTTCACGCTGGCTACTGCCATACTGATCTCGGCAGTCAATGCGTTGACGCTGAGTCCCGCCTTGTGCGCTTTATTTTTAAAGAACCCGCATACGGAGCAGGAGGGAAAAAGAAAAGGATTAGCCGCCCGCTTCTTCACGGCGTTCAATACGGGCTTTACTGCCATGACGGGAAAATATATAAAAAGCCTGCAATTCCTCATCCGCTATAAATGGGTGCCTATAGTTGGTCTGTTGATCATCGTCGCAGGCTGTGTGATCCTGGTGAATAGAACTCCCTCAGGATTTATTCCCGATGAAGACCAGGGTTTCATTATAGCAGTAGCCCAAACGCCTGGCGGCAGCAGTTTAAGCAGGACTGCGCGGGCTACCGATGACATCAGCAAGATCGCCCTGCAGGATGGGGCGTCCAGCGACGTGTGGAATGTAAATGGAATGAATTTTGTCACTAACTCTTTTGCCTCGCCCAATGCCGTTGTTTTCTGCCGGCTGAAACCCCGGGACGAACGGGGGCCTGCAAAAGACCCTGCACAAATCACTGGCAGATTGATGGGGGAAACAGGCCAGGTAAAAGATGCGTTATCCATATTCGTGAATTTTCCTACCGTGCAGGGTTTTGGCAATGTCAGCGGTGTGGAGCTGATGCTGCAGGACAGGGCGAGCGGGCCCCTGGACAAACTGGGTATGACAGCCTGGGGGTTTGTCGGCGCCTTGTCACAACGCAAAGAGGTGGGCTCGGCTTTTACCACTTTCAACACCGGCAACCCACAGTACACCATCGAGGTGGACGATGACAAGGCGAAACAATTGGGCGTATCCATCAGCGAGTTGATGAACACCTTGCAAATATATTATGGCAGTAGTTTTGTTTCGGATTTCAACCGGTTTGGAAAGTACTACCGTGTCATGGCGCAGGCCGATGTTCCTTACCGGATGGATGTGAATTCGCTTAACGGTATTTATATAAAAAATAATGTGGGCCAGATGGTACCTGCTACCTCGGTGGCTAAATTTGTGCGTGTGTATGGACCTGAAACGGTGACCCGAAACAACCTGTTCAATGCCGTCACCATCAATATAACACCCAAGCCGGGATTCAGCACGGGTGATGTGATCAAAGCCGTTCAGGCGACAGCTAAGCAAGCTTTGCCTAAAGGGTATGCGTATGAATTCACGGGTGTAACGAGGGAAGAGATCAGGGCGGGCAATCAAACGGCGTTTGTATTCTTATTAAGCGTGCTGTTCGTCTTTTTCCTCCTCTCTGCGCAGTACGAAAGTTATATTCTTCCCCTGGCAGTGATACTCACCGTGCCCACGGGCATCCTGGGCGTGTTTGCCTTTGTCGGCCTTGCGGGCTTGCAGAATAATGTATATGTGCAGATAGGGTTGATCATGCTGATAGGATTGCTGGCCAAGAACGCCATCCTGATCGTGGAGTTTGCGGTGCAACGTAGACGGGCGGGCATGGGGCTGGTAGAGGCTGCGCTGGAAGCGGCCAGGCTAAGGCTTCGTCCTATACTGATGACCTCGTTTGCCTTTGTAGTGGGCATGACTCCCCTGATATTTACGAAAGGGGCATCGGCGCAAGGTAACCACTCCATCGGCTGGAGTGCTGTGGGCGGCATGCTTACCGGCGTGATCTTAGGCATATTTATCATACCGGTATTGTTTGTTATTTTCCAATACCTGCAGGAAAAAGTTTCTCCGAAAAGAGACGATGATACAGATGCGCAGCTGCACACAGCTGAATAAACAGTTGTCAATATCAGCCCATTACTTGTTAAAAAATGGGTGGCATTTTTTTTACAGTTGAGATAATTTTGAAAAAAAATTTTTATGACTGTAGAATGGAAAGGCGTTATGCCTGCGTTGACGACAAATTTTACATCCGGAGATGAGTTGGATCTTTCGATGTTTAACAAAAATCTTCAATTCCAGTTGGACGCCGGTGTTGACGGGATCGTGCTCGCTGGCTCGTTGGGTGAGGCCAGCACCCTTACATTGGATGAAAAAGAGATATTGGTAAGATCCGCTGTTGAATCGGTGGATGGCAGGGTGCCTGTGATCCTGAACATTGCCGAAGGCTCTACGCAAGAAGCGATCAACCAGGCCAGGCTGGCGAAAAAGTGGCATGCGGATGGGTTGATGCTCCTGCCCCCCATGCGTTATAAAGCGGATGCGAGGGAGACGGTGGAATATTTTAAAGCGGTGGCCCGATCGACGGACCTGCCTGTTATGTTGTATAACAATCCCGTGGAGTACAGGATCGAGGTCACGCTGGCCATGTTCGAAGACCTGCTGGAATGTGAGAATATCCAGGCTGTAAAGGAATCAACCAGGGACGTAACGAATGTTACCCGGATGATCAACGCATTCGGCGACCGTTATAAAGTTTTGTGTGGAGTGGACACGATCGCCATGGAGGAGATGTTGCTGGGCGCGCAGGGGTGGATCGCAGGACTGGTATGTGCTTTCCCTGCCGAAACGGTGGCGATCTACCGGCTTGTTAAGGCGGGCCAGGTGGAAGAGGCCGCGCAGATCTACCGTTGGTTCATGCCGTTGCTGGAATTCGACATCCGTCCCAAACTGGTGCAGTATATAAAGCTGGCGGAGACGCAGGTGGGCTTTGGCAGTGAATTTGTGCGGGCTCCCCGTCTGAAGCTGGCGGGTAAAGAAAGGGAAGAAGCGCTGAAAATAATCGAAACCGCGCTGGCGACAAGGCCCGCATTACCGGAATATCTTTCTATCTAGGCAGGCAGCTGAAAATACATCTTTTACCCGGCCGGGCATCCGAACAACGGATCCGGCCGGGTTTCTTTTTTGCGGGATGTTAAATAAGTATACATTTTAGGATGTTAAAAAAGTATACACATTGAATGGATTATTGAATATTTTTTCTTTGTTAATTTTCTAATTTCGGTTTATTGAAATGAAAATGGCTGGCGTAGACCATTAATTTATCCTAATAGTTTTATCCTCATCATTCAGTATGGTTCACTAATGATCGCGGGTGTGATCACCGCCCGGGAAAGCTTTGCCTGTATGATAATAATAGCTTTTAAACAACCAAAACATAACAACTTATGCGTGTAAAAATGCTTTGCATGTGCCTGCTCCTGGGCTTCATCGGAAGACTGATGGCGGCTCCTACAGAGACCATCCGCGGGCGGGTAATGGATCAACAGACCGGTAAGCCGCTTGCAGGTGTGACTGTGGCCATTAAAGGTAAAAGAGGCGGTGTTACTACTAATGATGATGGCTGGTTCACTTTGAACATTCCTACCGACAAGGCCATACTCGTCATTTCTTCTATTGGATATACAACGGTCGAGCAGCCTGTGACTGCGGGGGCTTCGAACATTACCGTTTCGCTCGTGCAGGATCAGAAGGGTATGGGGGAAGTGGTGGTGACGGCCCTGGGTATTCAGCGGACTGCCAAATCGCTGACCTATGCGGCGCAGCGTGTAGGCGGAGACCAGATCAATGAGGTGAGGGATGCCAGCTTTGCCAATACATTATCAGGAAAGGTCGCAGGCCTTACCATCACGCCTTCGGCCAACGGGCCCGGGGGCGCCACACGTGTACTTTTGCGCGGCAACCGGAGCATTCAGGGTAATAACAATGCACTGATCGTTGTGGATGGTGTGGCTATCGATAACCAGAGCATTTCCGGTGAGGTGAAGGATGATGCGGGCTCAACGAACCAGGGTCAGAGCGGCAGTGATGGTTTGTCTAATATCAATCCGGACGATATCGAATCGATGTCTGTATTAAAAGGCGCTGCCGGTGCGGCCTTATACGGCAGCCGGGCCGCCAACGGCGTGATCATGGTCACTACGAAGAAAGGCAGGGCAGGAAAATTGAGCGTGAACCTTAATTCCGGCGTCACCGCTGACAGGGCTTTCAGCATACCTAAGCTGCAAAGCCAGTACAGCCAGGGTACTGATGGAGCATATAGCACGGCCACAGGCAATAGCTGGGGAGCAAAGATATCAGGCCAGTCAGTAACGGACTGGAGAGGTAAGACGGTGAACCTGCAGGCCTATCCCAATAATATCAGGGATTTCTACCGGACCGCTGTGTCTACCAATAATGCCATCGGTGTGACGGCCGGATCGGATAAGGTGCAAAGCTATCTTTCCTATGCCAATAACAATGCCACGGGCATCGTACCCGGCAACCGGCTGATGCGTAATACTTTCAATGGTCGCTTTAGCATCAATCTTTCCGACAGGCTGTCGGCGGATGCGAAGGTGACCTATATCGTCCAGGATATTTACAACAAGCCCGGCGTAGGCGGGGATGGCCTGGTTGCAGCCAATGTATACAGCATCCCTACCACCGTCAACCAGAAGGACCTGAAAGATTATAAGACTGTGGATGTTGCGGGTGTGGAAACGCCCACTTTCTGGACTGCCACCAACCCGGTGATCATGAACCCTTACTGGACGGTGAACAATACGCATCGTGACGAGAACAGGAGCCGGATCATCGGTCTGCTGTCCCTGAAATATAAGCTTACGGACTGGCTGAATATCCAGGGAAGGGTAAGCTCGGACAGCTACAATGATTTCAATACGTCAAGATATGCCAATAATACGGTGAACTATGCCCGACAACCGGGAGGCTATTATTCTGAGGAATATAATTTTGTGTCGGAAAGGAACTTCGACGTCCTGCTGAATGGCAATAACAATATCACCCGGGACCTGAAAGTGACCTACAATATCGGCAGCGCGCTGCTGGATAGAGGAAGCAGGCGTCGTATCATGGCCGCCGATGGACTTCTTTACAATAATAAATACGACCTGAAATATGCCAGCACATTAAAGGAGACGGATTTCACCGTCAAACGTCAGCTGCAGTCTGTCTATGGTACGGCGCAATTCTCCTTTAAGGACCTTATCAACCTGGACATAACGGCCAGGGAAGACTGGTCCAGCACGATCCCCGAACCCTATCATTATTTCTATCCTTCCGTTGGATTGTCGGCTATCCTGTCGGACATGTTGACCATGCCATCCTGGATCAGCCTGGCAAAAGTGAGAGGGTCGCTGACGCGGGTAGGTAATGACGCCGATCCTTTTTTGCTGGCGCAAACGTACAATTTCATACCTGGCGGTTTCGGAGGCTATATTGCCAGTCTGAATTCCCAACTGCTGCCTACATTGAAGCCTGAGATCACCACGGCGCTCGAAGTAGGGACAGAATGGCGTTTCTGGCAGGACAGGCTGGGCGTGGACCTAACTTATTACAAGACGAATTCGAAGAACCAGCTGCTGGTGGTAACAACGCCCGCCTCATCCGGATACTCTTCGCAATATATAAACGCAGGGAATATCCAGAACTCGGGCTTTGAAGTGGTATTGAACGCACAGCCGGTAAAAACACGCGATCTCAGCTGGAATGTATCGCTGAACTATGCCTTGAATACGAACAAGGTGATCTCGCTTGCGGACAAAGTACCCTTTATTTACCTGGGATCGAATGACAATGTCCGCACGGCCACTCCCCGGGTAGCAGTGGGCGGCTCCTACGGAGACCTGTATGGCTACAAATGGCAGCGTTCCCCCAAGGGGCAGCTGGTGATGGATAGTGCCACCGGCCTGCCGGCCTATACATCGGTTATTTCCAGTGTAGGTAACTTCAACCCCAACTATACCATCGGCTTCAGCAATACTTTCAATTACAAGGGATGGAGCCTGGGCATACTGGTGGATGGTAAGTTCGGCGGGGTGATCGTTTCCGGTACTGAATCGCAGCTGGCTTACACGGGTATGTCTGACTATACGGCAAAATACCGGGATGGTGCAACCTTGGTCCTTCCGGGAATAAGTGGTGTGAATGGTGGGACCAATACCAAGGCCATCAGCGCACAGCAATTGTGGCAAAGCGTGACGCAGGGCAATTATGCAAAGGCCGAGTTCTTTACGTATGACGCGACCAATGTGCGCATTCGGGAGCTGACGCTGGGATACGATTTCAAGCGGCTGCCGTCCTTCCTGAAAGCCGCCAAGCTGAGCTTTGTCGCCAGGAACCTGCTCTTCCTTTACCGGGGAAAATCCACCCTGGAAATTCCTGGCATCGGCAAGCGGAAGCTGGGTATCGATCCTGAAGCCAGCTTTGGTAACAGCAACTACCAGGGCGCGGAATATTTCAACCTTCCCACGACGAGAAGCATGGGCCTGAACCTGAAACTTTCATTCTAAAAATTGCCGACTATGTTTAAAATAATTAATATTCGAAATATGCGGAACGGGTTGTTCTTTCTCTTTCTGGCTGTCAGCCTGGGTGGATGTACGAAGAAGTTTGCGGAAATGAACGCAGATCCGTCTACCATAGCGCTTGTCACGCCTGCGCAGTATCCAAACATGTTCGCCTATGCGCAAATGTCTCCGACGCTTAGCCCTGACAATTTCGAGATCGGGGAGGGGACGATCGCCAGCGTATATTCTCAATTCTTTGGCCAGGCAGCCCAATCTTTCCCTACGGACCGGTATGTCGTCGTTCCGGCCTGGATGCCTGCCTGCTGGAACCCTGCCTATGTTGCTGCGGCGCCTCAACTGAGGACGATCCTGGCCGGCACGGATGCCGCCTCTGCCGAAAATGCGCTGGCCAATATCTGGTGGGTATGGGTCTTCCATCGTATCACTGATTATTTCGGACCTATCCCTTATTCCCAGGCGGCCAATGGCAAGCGCGTCGTAGAGTATGACCGCCAGGATTCCATCTACTATGATTTTTTCAAGAAGCTGGAGGCTGCTGTGGCGGTGCTGAAGAATCATGTGGGAGACAAACCTTTCGGGACCTATGATCTCGTATATGGCAAACAGGCCGACCCGGTGTCGGCATGGATCAAATTTGCCAATACTTTAAGGCTCCGGCTGGCATTGCGGATCTCTGGTGTAGATGCCGCTACAGCGAAGACGCAGGCGGAAGCTGCGGTTGCCGGCGGAGTAATGACCGATATTACCACCGATGCCTATATGCCTAAGTCAACGAAGACGTATAACGAATATAATGGACTGGCCGTTATTGCAGGCTGGGAGGATATCCGTGCCAGCGCGACCATGCTTTCCATGCAAAAAGGATACAATGATCCCCGCATGCCTATCTTCTGGCAGCCGTCCACTGCTGATGGAAATTATAATGGTCTCCGGAACGGGCTGTATGTCAGCGAAAAAGTGCTGTTGGGCAACACCCGGCCTTACACCTCCAATATGGGTACCCGCTGGTGCAGCTATTCCAATGGCGTTTGGAAGACGGTTTATGACGTACACCAGGATATCATGCATGCCGCGGAGGCCTATTTCCTGCGTGCAGAAGGCGCGCTCAACGGATGGAATATGGGTGGGAGCGCCCAGACATTATATGAGACGGGCATCCGCACTTCCATGGCGCAATGGGGTATCACGGACCAAACGGCCATCGACGATTATGTCAACAATACTGCTACGCCCGCGCCTCCCGGTGACCTGATGGGCTCTCCTGCCGTCAATGACTATCCCGTGCTGTGGGATGCCGATGCAACGATGCAGCGCAAGCAGGTAGCGCAGCAGAAGTACCTGGCATTATGGCCTGATGGCATGGAAGGCTGGGCGGAGGTCCGCAGGACAAATTTGCCGGAACTATACCCTGTGCTGCATAGCGACAACCCCGACGTACCTGTGGGAACCACGATCAAACGTATGCCTTACCTGGATCCTGAGAAGCAGACAAACGCGGACGCGGTGAACAGAGCGATACAGAAACTGGGAGGACCTGATAATTGTGCGACGAAGCTCTGGTGGGATGTTAATTAGGTATATTTAAAGAAAAAAGTTCATGTTGAAAGCGTCATTCACAATAGGATGTTGTTTAGTGATGATCAGCGTGTTTGGAAGGGGGAGCGACACGGCTATGCGGCCGGCGGTTATCCTGGATTATATGAAGCGGGTGGCGGACTGGCAGATCATGGAGTTCAAGGCCGGGCGTAACCCGTACGTGAAGAACGAATGGGAAGATGCTTCGCTATACACGGGAATGGCGGCATGGGCAAAGCTGAGCAATGAAGAAAAGTATTTCCGGTGGTTGTATGAAACAGGCGAGAGCAATGGCTGGCAGACGGGCGGGCACCGGTTGTTTGCGGATGACTATTGTGTCGGGCAGATGTACTCCCTCTTGTATATGAAATACAGGGAGCCGAAGATGATCAAAAATTTCAAGGCGCAGGCGGACACCATTGTTGCAAGACGTTTTGACGAATCATTGGCCTTTAAGAATAAAGTTTATCTGCACGAATGGGCATGGTGTGACGCACTGTACATGGGTCCGCCTGCACTTGCCTATCTTTCGACAGCCACCGGCGATATGAAATACCTGAAGAAGGCGGATAGCCTGTGGTGGAAGACCTCTGGTTATTTGTTCGATCCGGGCGAAAGCCTGTATTTCAGGGACAGCACCTTTTTTGGCAAAAAGGAATCCAATGGCGCCAAGGTATTCTGGTCGAGGGGGAATGGCTGGGTGATGGGGGGACTGGCAAGGATGCTGGAGAATATGCCTGCCGGCTATCCGGGACGGAAAAAATTCGAGCAGCAATTTCAATCGATGGCCGCCAGGATCGCGGGGCTGCAGCAGCCCGATGGGACCTGGCATGCCTCCCTGCTGGACCCGGGAGCCTTTGTCAGCAAGGAGACCAGCGGTACAGGCTTCTATTGCTATGCCTTGACCTGGGGTATCAACCACGGCGTGCTGCCGCGGGAGAAATATATGCCTGTCGTCCTGAAGGCCTGGGAGGCGCTGACCAGCTCGGTGCACCCGGATGGTAAGCTGGGCTATGTGCAGGCGGTCTCCGACAGGCCTGACCAGGTGGATTATGAGAGCACCAATGTATATGGCGTGGGCGCTTTTCTGCTGGCCGGAGGCGAGATCTACAAGCTTTCAGGAGGCGGAACAGTGGCGCCACGGGCTGTGCTGCTGCCCGCGCCGCAACATATTACGTATGGAAAAGGGCAGCTGGCGCTGACAGGTCTTTCTGTGCCTGTTCCCGCAGGCATTCCGGCGGATGTGAAGTATGCGCTGCATGAGCTGAAGGAAGTGATCAGCGAGCGGACCGGCAAGGGTGGTGGGAAGGTGAATGGGTTACCGTTTCGGTGGAAGATAGAGGCTGGAAAGGACGCTGATAGTGAATATTACAAACTGGTGATCGATGAGAAAGGAATATCGGTGAATGCCCATACTTCGGCCGGTCTTTATTATGCAGTCCAGACCATCCGGCAGCTGATGACGGAAGGAGGATCATTGCCCTATGTTGAAATCGAGGACCAGCCTGCGCTGCCTTACCGGGGCGTGATGATGGACTTTGCCCATGGCGGATTGCCGACGGTGGAAGAGATCAAACGTCAGATAGCCTTCCTGTCGAAATGGAAAGTGAACCAATATTATTTCTACAACGAGGTGAGCATTGCCATGAAGGGATATGAGGGGATGAACTATGGCGCAGCTTATTCACAGGAACAGATAAAGGAGATCATTGCCTATGCCAGGGAAAGACATATGGATGTCATTCCTTTTGTGGCTTTTTACGGTCATTTGCACGATCTGCTGAAACAGGAAAAATATGCCGCCCTTGCCATCGGAAAATATGGCGAAGAGCTGGATCCCCGGAACCCGCAGGTAAAATTGGTGCTGCAGGATTGGATAAAACAGTATACACAGCTGTTTAGCAGCCCGTTTGTGCATGTGGGTTTTGACGAGACCTGGGAGACAAATCGGATCTCACAGGATGTGGACAGCAGCATTCACTCCGAACAGCTATGGCTGCAGCACCTGGATTTCGTGCAAAGCGAATGGAAGAAGTATGGGAAGACGGTGCTCGCCTGGACGGATATGAATACCTACTATCCGGACATTATGTCGAAATTCCCTAAGGAGGTCATTCCTGTCATCTGGGAGTATGCTCCCGATACAGCGGCGATCCATCAATATCTTGATCCGGTGTTAAAAGAGAAAAGAGCATTTTTTATTCAGCCTGCCGTATCGGGCTGGGGACATATCTATCCGTCAACGGACTATACCTACGACAATATCGATCTCACGCTGAAAGCGGGCATGGCGCACCAGACATTGGGTTTTATCACCTCGGTATGGACCGATGCCGTGGAGCCTTATGTACGTCCGTCATGGATGTTCATGGCCTATGGGTGCATCGGCGCATGGCAGGGGACGGCGCCGGACAAAAGAACTTTTACTGAGCATTACAGTAACATTATGTACCCGGCGGCGAGCGATGAGCTAAGGGAGGCATTGTCGGGTTTGGGCCGGACCATCGATCACCTGTCTAAATGCCTTGGAAAGAATACATCCAACCTGCCCGGCGGCACTATTGTAGAAAGCTGGTCGAACCCTTTTTCACCGTATTACCTGGCGAATACCCGGACCCATATCGAAGATCTTAAAAAAGCCCGCAGGGAAAGCGAAGAAGCGCAGGCCTGGTTGAGCAGGGCATTGGAAAAGGGCGGGAGCAGGGACAGCGCCTTTATCCATTCATTGCTGGTCTCGGCGCGCTTGCTCCACTATACGGCCACCCGTTTTATATGGGCCAAGGTCATCTGCGATCGCTGGAACGAAGCCATGCTCGGAAAGAAAAAGAATGATTTTGTGTATTACGATATTGCTTATCTCTGTCATGGATTTATCCAGGATGTAATGGATGAGAGTGGTGGAATTGAAGACGCTTACAGGGAGAGCTGGCTGTCGGAGAACATGCCTTACAGGCTGAATACCATGGCCGGCAGGTTTAATGTGGAATATGGCCTTTGGCAGAAATTGCTGCTGAAAGTGCTGGATTACCGGATCACGCATGAGCGCGCGCATGTGGCCAATCAGTCTTTTGAAGAATTATTCAAGCCGGATTTTTAGATATGAAAAGGATCGGTGCTTTTGTTTTTTCGATCGTGTTCATCCTGCGACTGCAGGGACAGGAGCATGTCATCGACACCCTGCCCGTTGTCCCCCCGCATCCCCGGCTGTTGATGACGATGGGGGATGAGCAAAGGATCCGTGAGGCGGTCGGTTCCGACAAGACCTGGAAAGAGGTCCATCAGGCCATCCTTCATCAATGCGACTCCTTACTGACCCTGCCGCCATCGGAAAGAGTGATGGAGGGGATCCGGCTGGACGCGAACCGGTGGTGCTTATACCGGGTGTTCTACCTCAGCTATGCGTGGCGGATCACCCATGAAAAAAAATATTTCGATCAGGCTGAAAAAGAGCTGATGGCCATCTGTGGCTTTAAGGACTGGAACCCTTCCCATTACCTGGATGTGGTGGAGCTGACGATGGCGGCGGCCATTGGATATGATTGGCTGTATAACGAACTGGCTCCTTCTTCACGGGAGGTGCTGCGAAGCGCTATCATTAACAAGGGCATTCTGACTTCCTATGATACGAGCTACCACGCCTACCGGAAATGGCTTTCCGTCACGAACAACTGGAACCAGGTGTGCAATACGGGGATCAGCTATGGCGCCATGGCCATTTACGATACGGACCCGGTCTTTGCCAAACAGGTGATCAACCGGAGCCTCAAGAGCATTGTCATCAGCATGAAGGACTATGAGCCGGACGGCGCTTATGCGGAGGGCTACAGCTACTGGGGATATGGCAGCACCTACAATGTAATATTCATGGATGGGCTGCAGAAAATGTTTGGACATGATTTCGGGCTCGGCAGGCAAACGGGTTTTATGAAGTCCGCCGCCTATATGGAGCATATGATCGGGCCCTCGGGCCAGGTGTTCAATTACTCTGATGCGGGCGCCAAGGCGACCTTGCAGCCGGCCATGTTCTGGTTTGCGCGGAAGTCCGGCGATCTGTCGCTGTTGTGGCAGGAGCGCCGGTTTGTTGCAGGTGCTGCATTGAAGGCGCAATTGTCTTACCGGTTCCTGCCGCTGGTGCTGTTGTGGGGCAGTGGTGTGGATGTTGCGCGTATTCCGGCGCCTGCTGCGCGGACATGGGTCGGTGCGGGCAGAAATCCTGTCGCGCTGATGCGCACCTCCTGGACGGATCCGGATGCCATCTTTGTCGGCGTGAAAGGGGGCTCGCCTTCGATCACCCATGGACATATGGATGCCGGATCATTTGTGATGGAGGCGGACGGAGTGCGATGGGCCATGGATGCCGGCTACCAGGACTACAACTCGCTGGAGTCAAAGAATATCGATCTGTGGGAGGACCGCCAGGGCGGCCAGCGCTGGCAGGTGTTCAGGTATATTAACCAGGTGCATAATACGCTCACCGTTAATGGGCAGGAACAAAGGGTAAAAGGAAGCGCTACGCTGTCAGGGTGTAAAGGTGACGGAAATTTCACGGGTGCCCGGGTTGATCTTTCGCCTTTGTACCGAGGGCAATTAGCCCGTGCCGGCCGCGGCATTGCTATTTGTGACGGACGCTATGTGGTCGTACGCGATGAGATAAAGGCTGGCGACAGCGCGGCCACCGTCCGGTGGTCTATGCTTACTCCGGCATCGGTACATATTACAGGCCCGGGCCGTGCGGAGCTTACGCAGCATGGGAAGAAGCTGTCTTTGATAGTGAAGGGTACCGGGCCGGTGGAAATGCGGACATGGGCTTCGGACCCGCCGCCGCATGATTATGATACGCCGAACCCGGGGACGGTGATCGTTGGTTTTATTACCCATTTGCCTGCGGGTGGGAAAGGGGCTTTCAATGTATTTTTAATACCGGGTGACACAAAAGTGAAACCTGTTAAATCTTTACAGGAATGGAAATGATCAGCCCGATAAATGGAGATATGCTGCATGAAAGGGACGGTGTGGTGACGGATGATGGCCTTGTCGTAAAAGTGACCGTGGCCGGCGACCCCGGGAGTGAGATCCGGGTGGGAGGGGCCAAGGCTATCTATGGGAATGGGGTATTTGCCGCGCCGGTCGTCCTGACGGGATATGAGAATAGGATCGAGGTCAGCAATGAAACGACAGGGGAGAAGATATTTCTCACCGTCTACCGGCTGCGGAATTTTGCCGGCGGATATCGTTTGTCCATCGATGACAATATCTGGTTCTTAAGGGATATTCATAACAATGCAGGAAAATACCGGTCGATCTTCGACAACCCTTACCTGGCTTTTCTGAAGCAGGTGCATGAGACCTATGGCACCAAGGTGCATTTGAATCTTTTCTACCAGACGGATGGATTCAATCTCTCGCAGCTGGGCGATGCATTCAAAGAGGAGTGGAAGGCCCAGGCCGGTTGGTTAAGACTGAGCTTTCATGCTTTGGGAGAGTTCCCTGACATGCCGTACAAGACGGCGGGGTATGAAAAGGTAAAAGAAGACGGCGAGCTGGTGATAAGGGAAATCCGGCGTTTTGCCGGCGAGGAAGTGACGGGACCTGTGACAACTATCCATTGGGGTGAGCTGACGGTAGCAGGGGCCCGGGCGGTGAAGGACCTTGGTTACAAGGCACTCCTGGGCTATTTCAACGTGGATGATGACCTGCCGGCGGTGAGCTTTTATCTGGGGGTGGAAGAAAGGCGGCATATCAAAAAGAGATTTGTCTGGAAGGATATCAAGGAGGACCTGGTGTTTTTCCGGACCAGCATCGTCATCGATAAAACGGACCTGGATAATATCCGGCCGCACCTGGACGGTTACAGACAGCGGGGCGGGCTGCCGCCTTATGTGGACCTGCTGGTGCACGAGCAGTATTATTATCCTTTCTATTTCAACTATCAGCCGGATTTCCGGGAGAGGATATTGACAGCTGTGCGATGGGCGCAGGAAAATGGATATACACCCAGATTTTTAGAAGAATGTCTATTATGAATATGAAAAATAACCGCCGGGATTTCTTAAAGATGTCGGGACTTACGGGACTGGGGGTCGTCGCCCATTTCCTGCCTGCCTATGCGGGTAGTGCGGAAGAACTGCACCAGATCAGGCAGCAGGCAGAGCAGGCGCCACCCAAACAGCGGTTTAATATGAGCGGCTATGCCGCTCCGAAGCTGGAGACGGTGCGGATGGGATTTGTCGGTATTGGTAACAGGGGCTATGGGGCGGTGGAGCGGATGACGAGGATCGAAGGGGTGCAGATAAAGGCTTTGTGTGATCTCCGGCCTGAAAGAGTGGAGCTGGCGCAAAAGCTGGTGGAAGCATCGGGCCACCATCCTGTTCTTTATTCGGGAGGTCCGGAAATATGGAAAAAACTTTGTGAGCGGGATGACCTGGACCTCATCTATATACTTACGCCCTGGGCGCTGCATACGCCCATCGCAGTCTTTTCCATGAACCATGGCAAGCATGTCTGCGTGGAAGTGCCCGCGGCTAAGAGCATTGCTGAAGCCTGGCAGCTGGTGGAGGCGTCGGAGCGGACGAAGAAACATTGCATGATGACGGAGAACTGTTGTTACGATATGTCCGAGATGCTGACCCTTAATATGGCCAGGCAGGGATTCTTCGGCGAGATCGTGCATTGTGAGGGGGGATATATCCATAATTTACAGGAGCTGATGTTCTCGAAAGAACATTTTTACCAGATGTGGGAGCTGGAAGAAGCATACAAAAGGACGGGTAATCTTTATCCGACGCATGGGTTGGGGCCTTTGTGCCAGCTGATGAATATCAACAGGGGCGACAAAATGGAGTACCTGGTATCCATGTCGTCCAACGATTTTATCACGGGTTCGCTGGCGGAGAAGCTGGCCGCTACCGATGCTTTCTATAAGCAGTATGCAGGCAAGCATTTCAATGGGACAATGAACACCAGCATGATCCGTACGGCGCATGGAAAGACGATCATGGTGCAATTCGACGTATCCTCTCCCCGGCCTTATTCACGCATCCAGCTGGTGAGCGGCACAAAGGGCGTGGGGCTTAAATATCCGGAGCCGGCCCGTTATGCCCGGGGGCATGAATGGCTGAGCGCCGCGGAATACAGGGAGCTGGAAGAAAAGTACATGCCGCCCCTGATCAAAAAGATCGGCAGGGCTGCGAAAGGCATCGGCGATCATGGCGGTATGGATTTCATCATGGACTGGCGGACCATCGACTGTCTGCGGAATGGGCTGCCCCTGGATCAGAATGTCTATGATGCGGCGCTTTGGAGCGCTGTCGCTCCATTGAGCGTATGGTCGGTGGCCAATCGCAGCAATTCCATCAATGTCCCCGATTTTACTGCCGGGGCGTGGAAAAGCAATCAGCCAATAGACATTTCGATGGAAAAAGGGGGTGACACAAAAATATTATGACCATGGAGAAAAGTAACCGGCCACCTTCTTTTATACCCCGGCGCGCAGCCAGCTGGTGGACGACCTTTGAAGATATTCAATGGCCGCAGAAAAAAATTGTCGACAAGATCAGGCGGAGGGCTGAGGGCTTTTCAAAAGCGGGGATCGATACGGCCATCAATTTCGGATTCCATGTCCGGTTTGACTTTTCGAACTATTTCGGGCAATTGCACGGATATTTTGCCAATGTTTGCGAAGAGCTGCACAAATATGACATAAAATTCATGGAGCACTATTCCTGCAATCATGTGGAAAGGCCCAGGGGGGATCACCGCCGGAAGGAGCTGATGAGGACCAACCGGCACCATGTATTGTTGTTCCATGATGCTTCGTCTGCCGCCCTTGCGCAATATGAGGGCTATTATTTCAACGATCTCTGCGAGGTGGATATTCGTGACGGCGGCAGGGGATATGCGGACTATTATGAGCTGGACGTATTTTGCCACAACAATCCCGGCTTTCTTGACATGCATATGAAATACCTGCAAAGGCTTATGAAAGAAGTACCTTTTGATGGTATAGAGGTGGACGATATGTGCGATTATGCCGGCTTTACTACCTGTGGATGCATGTATTGCCGCCAGCGATTGAGAAGGGACTATGGTCATGAGATCCCTCCGTTTGGCGAACGGTCTTTTTGGGGGGATACCTCTCTGAAGGACAGATCTGCATGGGGCAATTATGACAATCCCGCTTTCAGGGATTGGCTGCGGATGAAGTCGGATTCGGTGGCCGATCACCTGAAGATGATCAAGCGCACTATCGGCGAGCTGCCCCTGATGACCTGCTGTTCCAATGCAGGCCCGATCGTGCTGAACTCCATCGCTCTCAACCTGGAGAAGATGGCGCCTTACCTGGATTTCTTTATGCTGGAGAATGTAGGTATCAATATGAAGATGGTGAATTGGATGATCATGGATGCGGAAGCGCTGTACCAAAAAGATGTTGCGAAGAAGAAGGGGAATGCGCCGGCCATCACGATCAGCTATATGATCTGTGAGAAGGGGGGCTATCTTGGATGGTGTTTAGGTCGTTTCTGGGGAGTGGCCAACTGGAGCAGCACGTTGTACGGAAGATTGGAAGAAGACCCCGCGGACGCAATGGAAGTCGAAGATATTATGCGTCCTTACAATGATTGGGACATTCGCAACAGCGATCTGAAGGATATGGAGAGCGAAGATGTGGTGGAAGTCAGGCTTGTCACCAGCAGCTATTGCAGGGAAAATGGGTGGCGGGATGCGGATGGGCTTGAGCAATGGGACAGGGTCAAGGCCTGGTCGGTCCGTTTGCTTGAGCATAATGTCGGCTATCGCCTTGTAAGGTCCCAGGAGCTTTCCGACAGCAAGACCCTGAACGAAGCGCACACGCCCCTGATCCTTGATGGCGTGGCTTGCGTGTCTGACAGCCAGTTCGGGGCCTTGCTGTCCTTTCTTGCAAAGGAGGGTACGGTCTGGCTGGCTTTGCCATTTGGTACGCATGATGAAAAGGGGTTCCGGAGAAACACACCCTTGTCGGAGGAATTGAAAAGAACACACTGCAAACACCTTATTATCATTAATTCCGCCACGACCTCAGATCCGCTGAATGACCTTATCCTCGAAAGAAAATTCAAACCCTTGCTGAGACAACTATCCGGCAACAGGTCGTGGGCGGCGAGGATAAGGAAATATAAGGACGGCGCCGCCATTCATTTTTTGAACAGGGGATTGGAAGCCGTGGCGCATCCTACTTTGAAGGAGGGCTCAGGCACGCCTATCTTACAGGATTTTCATTCGGATGGGAAGGATAATATCCTGGAATATGCGTTTGACGACAGCAGGGTCAATTTCCAGGTACTGACCGTAAGAAGCCCTGAAACAGGGGATCAGCGGCGACCTGTTGTCGTAAAGAAGGTGATCCGGATAGACCTTACGGGGATCGAAACATATGCAGTAGCACAACATTAAAAATCGACAGGACCATGGGACATCATTTTAGTCGAAGAAAGTTTATAGCATCAGCGTCAATGGCAGGCATCGGGCTGGGACTGACAGGATCAGCCGCCGCAATGATCATACATAAAGGTCAAAGAGATCCCATTCCCGGCAAGCGGGTAGGCATCATCGGGCTGGACACATCCCACAGCACTGCATTCGCAGAGGCGTTGAATGCAGACGCGCCTGATCCGGCGTACGACGGCTACAGGATCGTGGCTGCCTATCCCTGGGGCAGCAAGGACATCCGGAGCAGCACCGAAAGGATCCCATCGTATACGGAAGAGGTAAAGAAGAGGGGAGTGGAGATCGTGGATTCCATTGCGGCATTATTGGAAAAGGTGGATGTGGTGTTACTGGAGACCAATGACGGCCGGCCACACCTGGAGCAGGCGTTGATCGTCATGAAGGCAGGTAAGACATTATTTATAGACAAACCTGTTGCGGGTACGCTGGCGGAGACGGTGGCTATCTTCGAAGCGGCACGGAAATATAAGGTGCCTGTCTTTTCCGCCTCATCGTTGCGCTATATGAAGGGCATGCAGGACATCGCGGACGGGAAGACGGTGGGCAAGGTGCTGGGCGCCGATGCCTTCAGCCCGGCGCCGCTGGAGCCGCATCACCCGGACTTTTTCTGGTATGGCATTCATGGCGTAGAGACGTTGATCACCGTGATGGGAAGAGGATGTAAGGAAGTGGTCCGTGTTTATACCGAAGGCACGGATGTCGTGACGGGAGTCTGGGGTGACGGCCGCATCGGTACATTCCGGGGAACCCGCACCGGCCAGCACGAGTATGGCGGTACTGTCTTTGGCGAGAAAGGAGTGGTGCGAGTCGGACCCTATTCGGGGTATGAGGCTTTGCTGAAAGAGATTACCCGTTTTTTCGGAACGGGCATATCGCCGGTGAGCGAAGCAGAGACGCTGGAGATCTATGCTTTTATGGAAGCAGCCGATGAAAGCCGCCGGAAAGGCGGTGCAGCTGTCGGCCTGGCAGCGACCCTGGAGAAGGCGCGCCGGGAGATGAAGTAAAATATTAAGATCTAAAATTATGAACATGAAAAATAAAAGCCGGAGGGCCTTTCTCAAATCAACGGGGATCGCAGCGGCGGGGACCTTACTTACGCCTTCGATATTGTCAGCGGCCGGAAGACCGGACCCGGCGGTGCTGGGCGGATCACCCGTGCGGACAAAACCCTGGCCGGCATGGCCCATCTGGAACAAGGACACCGACGAGAAGCTGGTGGTTGACGATCTGCGCAGCGGGATCTGGTCCAGGGCGTCGCTGGTCACACAGTTCGAGCAGGAGTGGGCGGCCTATATTGGAACTAAAAGGAGCCTCACGGTGGTGAATGGGACCAATGCCCTTATTGCTTCCCTGCTGCAGATGGGTATTGGGGGCGGGGATGAAGTGATCGTGCCCCCCTATACTTTTATAGCCACGGTGGCGGCGGTGCTTGCTACAGGGGCCATGCCCGTCTTTGTCGACACTGATGTGGCTACCTGGCAGATAGACGCCGGAAAAATAGAGGCGAAGATCACGCCCCGGACCAGGGCCATCATACCCGTGCATATCCTGGGATTGCCCGCCGACATGCTGCGGATCATGGAGATTGCTAAAAAGCATGACCTGGTCGTCATCGAAGATGCCTGTCAGGCCCATGGCGCGGAGATCGATCACCGGCGTGTCGGCAGCTTTGGACATGCAGGGTGCTGGAGCTTCCAGAACTCCAAGAACCTGGCCATCGGGGAAGGGGGGGCGATCACCAGCAACGACGAGCAATTCATGGATAAATGTTATTCCTACCACAACTACGGCAACCCATATGGATCTGTCGTCGGGCAGGTGAATGCGGGTACGCTGATCGCCGGCAACAAGCTGCGGCTGACGGAATACCAGGCGGCCATCGGACTGGGACAGCTGAAACGATTGCAGGGGGAGACGGAGAAAAGAAATGAGAATGCGGCCTATCTCAGGGGCAAGCTCAGTAAGATCCCCGGCGTCATTCCCTACAAGCTATATGACAATGTTACCAGGGCGGCTTTTCACCTGTTCCCGTTCCGGTACGAAAAGGAAGGCTTTAAGGGCCTGCCCAGGGCCGCATTCCTGAAAGCCTTGAATGCGGAAGGTATTCCGTGCAGTGAAGGATATGCGCCGCTGAACAAAATGCCCTACCTGGAGAATGCGTTCGGGTCGAAGAATTACAGGAAGATGTATGCCGCGGCGGAACTGGATATGCATGCTTTTAACGAGCGGAACAATTGCCCCCTGAACGACAAGCTCTGTAATGAAGAGGCTGTTTGGTTCTATCAGTCCCTGCTGTTGGCCGATAAGCCGGATATGGACGACATCGTCAACGCGATTGAAAAGATACATGCGAATGCGGACAAGCTAAACAAAACGAAATGAAAATATTGACAGGATCATTTTTAATGCTGATGATGACAGCAGGATTTGCACAGGGACCTTCAAAGAAGCTGCTGGCTACAACGTATAACTCGGGGTTTGACATTGCTCATGATACGTATAATGCTATTTCTTCCGCCAGTGACGGAAAGATCTACTATGTGCTTAGCTCTCAATCCATCGATACGGGTGGACAGATGTATTCCTTCGATCCCCGGACGGGGAAGGTCCATCATTGCGGGGATATTACGGAAGCTTGCGGTGAGAAAGGCCTTAAGACCATTGTACAGGGCAAGAGCCACGTACGCTTTGTGGAATCCAACGGCAAGCTGTATTTCGCCACGCATGTGGGTTACTACAGTATGGTGGATGGGATGGAGAAGATGGGCATACCGCCGGCAGGGTACAAGGCTTATCCCGGCGGCCATATACTGGCGTATGACATGAAGACCGGGAAGTTCGATGACCTGGCTATCGCGCCCCACCAGGAAGGTATTCTCACGATGAATATGGATACGAAAAGAGGTTTGATCTATTGCATCACCTGGCCCACCGGTTATGTTTTCCGGTATGACCTTGGAAAAAAGGAGCTGAAGGAGATCGGTCCTTTGTCCGGCGAAGGAGAGAATGGGTCCGGTAAAAATTTCCGGACCTTGTGCCGGAGCCTTGCCATCGATCCTGCGGATGGGGCTGTATATGCCACGACATCGGAGGGCGCTATCTTCCGGCTGAAGCCTGGCGGCACTGCGCTTGAGCCCCTGGAGGAGGATATGAAAAAAGATTATTTCGGAATATATGATCCCACTTCGGCCGGACATATGGGATATAACTGGCGGCAGACCGTCTGGTATCCCGGGAATCAATCCGTGTATGGCGTGCATGGTAATTCCGGCTATCTTTTTCGGTTCGATCCACGTGCCGAAAGGGTGAATGTCATCGATCGCATCACTTCGGAGCCTTCCAAACGCAGCGGGATGTTCGACCAGTTCAGCTATGGGTACCTGGGATTCATATTGGGCCCGGATCAGCATACCTTGTATTACCTTACAGGGGGACCTGTCTACGTGGAAGGACATCGTGTGAAGGGGAAGAGCAGTACGGCGATGGGGGAAGCGAAGGGATTGGAGGACCTGCACCTTGTGACCTACGATATTCCTACGGGCAGGTACCGGGATCATGGCGCTATCTTCTATGCGGACGGGCAGCGGCCCCTGTACGTCAATTCCATTGCGGTGGGAAAGGATGGGACTGTGTATACGCTGGCAAGGGTGACGGAGAAGGGGAAGACCCGTACGGACCTGGTAAGTGTTGTGGTCGATAAATAAATGTATGATGATAAAATGGAAGATATTATTATGCCTGGTCGTTTGCAGCCGGCTGGTATGGGCGGCGGATGGACCTGTCCGTGCAGGTATTGCAAGGGTGAAGATCACGCCCGAGGGGCCGATGTGGCTGAATGGCTATGCGGGAAGGGACGAGCCTTCGAAAGGGGTGCTGCACGACATCTGGGCAAAGGCGCTGGTGGTTGAAAGCAGCCCGGGGAGTCGTATCGTGATTGTGACGACGGACCTCCTGGGCCTTTCACATGAGATCTCGGAAGACGTCATTCGGCAGGTGGATAGCCTCTATGGCGTCAAGCGGGAACAGCTGCTGCTGAATTCCTCGCACACGCATTCGGCGCCCATGATCTGGCCCTGTGTGGAGATGATCTATGATTTTGGCGAGGATGACCAGCGAATGGTGTCGCTGTATGACCAGCAGCTGACCGTGAAGCTGGTGAAGCTGATAGGCGCGGCACTGGGCAGCCTGGCGCCTGCAAAGCTGTATACCGCAAGGGGAAGCGCGGATTTTGCGATCAACCGGCGTGAGAAGCTTTTTGGCCCCGGGCCTGTCGATCATGATGTGCCTGTGTTGAAAGTAGTGGGGATGGATGGCAAAGAGCTGGCGATCCTTTTCGGCTATGCGTGCCACAACACCACGCTGGTGGATAATAACTTTCTTATCAACGGCGACTATGCGGGATTTGCGCAGGCGGCGCTGGAGCAGGCCCTTCCGGGCGTGCAGGCCATGTTCCTCATGGGATGCGCGGGCGACCAAAACCCCGCACCCCGGGGGACCGTGGAGTTCGCACGTACGCATGGCCAGGAACTGGCGGATGCCGTGCAGAAAGTATTAGCGGGGGTGATGCATGATGTGCGGGCGCCTGTCTACACTGCTTATACAAAGGTGGACCTGCCTTTCAGGCCTTTTGACGTCAGTATCTACCAAAAAGATATCGTTGGAAATAATAAATTCCTGCAGCGCAGGGCAAAGCTGATGCTGGAGGCCTATAACAGGGGCATGCAGCTCACGCATGTCGCCTATCCTGTGCAGGCTGTGCGTTTTGGGGATGATCTCACCATCCTTGCCCTCAGTGACGAGGTGGTGGTAGATTATTCTTTGCGGGCCAAACGTGAATTCACCGGGGAGAATATTTTTGTGGCAGGCTACTCCAGCGAGGTGATGTGTTATATCCCTTCGGAGCGGGTGTTGAAAGAGGGTGGATATGAGGGAGAGGAGAGCATGATCTATTATGGATTTCCGGGACCATTCGCTGCGGGTGTGGAAGACAGTATTTTTAAGGCGATCAGAAAAGTGATGGCGGTAGCGGGAAGCCAGGGCGGGCTGCGCGGCACATTAGGTACGTATGCGTTCCCTCCCCGTGATAAAAAGGGAAAAGTGGATCAGGCCTTGCTGATCCGTCAGCTGAAAGAGCTGCATGCCAACACCTATCACTGGCTGGCCTGGGGAAAAGCGAATGATGTAAAAGCCCTCGCCGATTTCCTTCCTGTTGCGCGGGAGGCGGGCATCAAAGTCTGGGTGACACTGGTCCCGCAGTCGGAATCGCCGCCTTTTCAAAAAGATTATTCGGAACCTTACCGGCTTGATTTTAAGAAATGGGCTGTCGAGCTGGCGAAGCTCAGCCTGAAGGAGCCGAACCTGGTGGCATGGAGCATCGATGATTTTGTACACAACCTGAAGTTCCTTACGGCGGAATATGTGAAAGACCTTCAATCGGCGGCCCATGCGATCAATCCCAGGCTGGCATTTATTCCCTGCTGCTATTTTGAGCAGGTCACCCCGGCTTTTGCAACGGCCTATGGCGGCCTGCTGGATGGCATCTTATTCCCTTACCGGAATGAATCGGCGTCGGCCAACCTGCAGGACGCCACACATGTGGAAAGCGAGATCGCCGCATTGCGTACGAGATTCCCCCCGGGATTCCCTGTTTTTTTGGATATTTATGCGACGGCGCACAGCAGCCTGGGAGATCCTGCGCCGGAATATGTAAAAGAGGTTTTGGAGAGAGGGATAAGGTCCGCGGATGGCGTACTGATCTATTGCCATCAGGACCCTGAGCGGTTCCCTGCAAAATATAAGGTCATCAAAGAAGGGTTTGCAAAAGACAATTAAGCTTGACAAAGAACATTACTATAATCGGCATTCTTTTCTTTGTATTTGGGTTTGTCACCTGGGTCAACGCCATTTTGATCCCTTATTTCAAGATAGCCTGTGAGCTGAATAACTTCCAGTCATACCTGGTGACTTTTGCTTTTTATATCTCTTATCTGTTGATCTCGTTGCCTGCCGCCTGGTTGTTGCGGGTGATCGGGTTCAGGAAAGGCATGATGGCCGGGTTTTGGATAATGGCGTTGGGCGCCTTTGTCTTTATCCTGGCGGCGCTGGGCAGGACCTATGCAGGGTTTTTAATGGGGCTGTTCGCCATTGGCGCCGGGCTGGCGATCCTGCAGACGGCGGCCAATCCGTATATTACGATCATCGGTCCAAGGGAGCGGGCGGCACAACGCATCAGCATCATGGGGGTATGCAACAAGGGGGCGGGCATCCTTGCGCCGTTGTTGTTTGCCGCAGTCATTCTACGTCCTACGGATAGCAAGCTGTTCAGGAGCCTGCCGCTGATGGGTGTGGCCGAGCGGAATGCAGCCCTGGACGAGCTGATCAGGAGGGTGATCGTACCGTATGCCTGTGTCGGTGTTGTACTCCTGCTGCTGGGATGGATGGTGCGGTATTCTTCATTGCCGGAGATCGATACGGAGCATGAGGATGAGACGGTGGCGTCGGCCAATATGGGTAAGACGAGCATATTTCAGTTCCCCCATCTGATCCTGGGTGCGCTGGCCATTTTCCTCCATGTGGGGACACAGGTGCTGGCGATAGATACGATCATCGGGTATGCGGCCTCCATGGATATCCATTTGCCTGAATCAAAGGTCTTCCCTTCCTATACCTTACTGGCGACGATCACAGGGTATATTGCCGGCATCATCAGTATTCCGCGCTGGATCAGCCAGGCGAAGGCTTTCCTGGTATGTACGGTGCTGGGCATCCTGCTGTCGCTGCTGATCGTGCTTTCTGGCGGCAGGGTGGTGTTCGGGGGCCATACGGCGGATATATCGCTCTGGTTCCTCGTGCTGCTGGGGTTTGCCAATTCACTTATATGGGCGGGTATCTGGCCGCTGGCCCTGCGTGATCTGGGGCGGTTTACAAAAACGGGAGCTTCCGTCCTGGTGATGGGGCTGTGTGGAAATGCGATCCTGCCGCTGCTGTATGGGTGGCTGGCCGACAGGTCGGGAGTGCAGCAGGCATACTGGATCCTGCTTCCCTGCTATTGCTATCTATTTTTCTATGCAGTGTATGGCCACCGCATCAGAAACTGGGCTAAATTTAAGTTAAAGCGAATATAATGGGTGGGGCTTCGATGAAAATAATAAATGGACGGGTACTTACTCCTGGTGGGATCATCGAGGGTGGGGCTGTTGTAGTGAAGGAAGGGGTCATCCTGGAGGTAGGCAAAGGCGGGTTGCAGGCTCCGGGCGCGCGTGTCGTCGATGCACGCGGGATGTATGTGTCGCCCGGCTTTATCGACCTGCATGTGCACGGGGGCGGGGGCTTTGATTTTATGGATGGTCATGAATCCGCCTTTCTGGCCATTGCGGAAATGCATGCCCGCTATGGGACTACGGCCATGTTGCCTACAACGCTCACCGGATCCGGGGAAGAGATCCTGCATACGCTTGCCACCTATGAGCGGGCGCTGCCGAAGAACAGCCAGGGCGCCCGGTTCCTGGGCATGCACCTGGAAGGGCCTTATTTTGCCATGAACCAGCGTGGCGCCCAGGATCCACGGTATATCCGCGATCCGGACCCGGTGGAGTACCGGCGGATACTGGAAAAGGCGCATCTTATCAGGCGGTGGAGCGCCGCGCCGGAATTGAAAGGCGCCATTGCTTTTGCGCATTATGCGCGTGAGAAGGGGGTGCTGGTGTCCATGGCCCATACGGATGCCGTCTATGAGGAAGCGCTGGAAGGGTTTAACAACGGCTATACGCTGGCGACCCATCTTTATTCCGGGATGTCGGGCGTGACGCGGCGGAATGCATACCGCTATGCCGGAGTGGTGGAAGCGGCTTTTCTCATCGATGATATGGACGTGGAGATCATCGCCGACGGCGTACATCTTCCCCGGCCTTTGCTGCAGCTGGTGTATAAGATAAAGGGCGCTGCGCGGACGGCCCTTATTACGGATGCCATGCGTGCTGCCGGTATGCCGGAAGGTGACAGCGTATTGGGCAATATTCATCACGGGTTGAAGGTGGTCGTGGAGGATGGCGTGGCGAAGCTGCCGGATCGCAGTGCTTTTGCGGGCAGTGTGGCTACGGCTGATCGTTTGGTGCGTACGATGATCCGGGAGGCGGGTGTCACACTGCCGGAGGCCATTCGGATGATGACGGCTACACCGGCTGCCATACTTGGCCTGGCAGACAGCAAGGGAACCCTGGCGCCGGGAAAGGATGCCGACCTTGTCATTTTCGATGAAGAAATAAAAGTACATGCTACAATCATAAAAGGAGAATTGGTGTATGAGAATAAATAAACTGTCGGTGCAGGTGTACCATACCCGGGTGGAGATGGGGTCAGCGGCCGCGCTACGGGTGGCTGAGCAGATCAATGAACTGCTGAGGGAACAGGCCGCCGTGAATATGATATTTGCCGCGGCGCCCTCCCAGGAGGAGTTCCTGCAAGCCTTGCGGCAGGCCCCTATCGAGTGGGGACGGATCCGCGCCTTTCATATGGATGAGTACATCGGACTGCACCCCGATGCGGTGCAGGGTTTTGGAAATTTTCTCCGGGAGAGGCTATTCGATAAAGTGCCTTTTCTTGCCGTGTATTACATCGATGGGGATGCCGTGGACCTGAAGAAGGAGTGTGAAAGGTATGGGACTTTATTGCAAAAATATCCTCCTGACATTGTGTGCATGGGCATCGGAGAGAACGGTCATATCGCATTCAACGATCCTCCCACGGCAGATTTTGACGATCCGTATGCGGTGAAGGTAGTAGCCCTGGACCAGCCCTGCCGGCAGCAGCAGGTGAATGACGGTTGCTTTTCCGAGCTACAGTCCGTTCCCACACATGCCATTACGTTGACCATCCCTACGCTGATGTCGGGCAGGTTCATCTATTGCATCGTCCCGGGCAGGTTGAAGGCCCAGGCAGTGTTCAATACATTACACCGGGAGGTGGTGGAGGATTATCCTGCGTCCATACTTCGTAATCATGCATGTGCAATATTATTCCTGGATGCATTAAGCGCCGAAAAGGTGGATCTTTAAAAATAATGATCATGAAATATTTATTGGGAGCTATGATACTACTATCCGCTTGCGGACAAACTCCGGAACCGGTCCCGGCGAAAAGCAATTTTCCCATACGCCTTGTTACCCTGGACCCGGGTCATTTTCATGCGGCCCTCGTGCAAAAGTCAGGCTATCCTGACATCGATACGGTGGTACATGTATATGCACCCGGCGGCCAGGAGCTGAAGGCGCACCTGGCATTGATCGAAAAGTACAACACCCGGAGCGATGATCCCACAAAATGGAAGGAAGAAGTGTATGAGGGGGGCGATTACCTTTCCCGTATGTTCAGGGAAAAAGCCGGCAATGTGGTGGTGCTCGCCGGCAACAATAAGAAAAAGATAGATTATATCAGGGCTTCCGTGGATTCGGGGTTGAATGTTTTCGCAGACAAGCCGATGATCATCCAGCCGGGGGACCTCTCTAAGCTGGAAGAGGCATTTGCTGTCGCAAAAAAGAATAAGGTGATCCTGTATGACATCATGACGGAGCGGTACCAGATCACTACGGTCCTGCAGCGGCAGCTGTCTTTCATGCCAGAGGTGTTCGGGCATTTGGAAAAGGGAACGAAGGAAGATCCTGCCGTCACGAAGGAAAGCGTCCATCATTTTTTCAAGCTTGTTTCCGGCAAGCCGCTGATCCGGCCTTCCTGGTTTTTCGATGTGACGCAGGAAGGGGAGGGGATTGTGGACGTCACGACGCACCTGGTGGACCTGATCCAATGGGAATGTTTTCCGGACACGGTGCTTGACTACAAGAAAGACATAGAAATGTTGTCTGCGCGCAGGTGGCCGACGGTCCTGACCCCTTCGGAGTTTTCAAAGTCCACCCAGCTGGATAAATACCCGGATTTTCTGGCGGCTGACGTCAAGGACTCGTTATTGCAGGTGTATGCCAATGGGGAAATGGATTATACGCTGAAAGGGGTGCATGCGCGGGTGTCTGTGAAATGGAATTTTGAAGCCCCGGAAGGGGCGGGGGACACGCATTATTCCGTATTGCGGGGCACGCTGGCCAGTCTCGTTATCCGGCAAGGGAAGGAACAGGGATATAAGCCCGTTTTATATATCGAGCCGGTAAAGGCTTCTGCTGCTTTTGACAGCGCCCTTTACAAAGCTATTGATCATCTGACGGACCGCTGGCCCGGCTTGTCCCTTGCCAAAACGCCCAAAGGATGGAGTGTGATCATTCCCGACAAATTTAACCTGGACCATGAGTCCACATTCGCCGAGGTGACAAAAAAGTATCTGGGTTACGTGAAAGCGGGAACATTGCCTGACTGGGAGGTTCCCAACATGCTGGCTAAATATTACACGACCGTGAAGGCGCTGGAAATGGCCCGTAAAAGCGTGAAATAGCCGTGTTGAAAAAGTATACATAACTGACAGATAAATACATTTATCGTCTGGTGTTTACGGCTAATTTTATAAAATGACAATTTCGGGAGATATGTTATACTCTTCACTGGATTATGTAACGATCGGCAGGGAGGCAGAGGAAAAGATCGTCATATTGCCGTTGGGCGCGATCGAGCAGCATGGTCCCCACCTGGCAGTCTCCACCGATACGGATATTGTATCACTGGTGGCCATTGCGGCGGAGGAAAAAATGCCCGACAGGGTAGTGCTTTGTCCGACGCTGACTTTCGGGTCCAGTCATCATCATTTGTCTTTTGGAGGTACGATGAGCCTTTCGCCGGCCCTGTATACGCAGGTGATCGTCGAGCTGGTGAGCTCCCTGCTGCAAAATGGCTTCCGAAGGGTGGTATTGCTGAATGGTCATGGAGGCAATATTACGCCGGTGAAGCAGGCGCTGGCATTGTTGAGCGGCAGCTATGATACGTATCTCCAGCCAAATATTGTTCTTGCGACCTATTGGGAGCTGGCGGGAAACGCTTTTTCCGGCGCGGCTCCTATGGAAAGCCCTGCGCTCAGCCATGCCTGCGAGTATGAGACGAGCCTGATGCTGCACCTGTTCCCGGAGAAGGTGCATATGGAGAAAGCTGTACGGGCTGAGCGACCTGAAAGCAATGGCTACACCGGCTGGGAGGACGACGAGCCTTACCGGGGAATCTCCATATTCAAACAGACCGCTTTTATCTCCGATAATGGCAGCAGTGGTCAGCCGCAGCTGGCTACAGCCGAAAAGGGGCAGCATTTGTACAAGCATGCCGTACAATCACTGGTGACCTTCCTGGAATCATTTTCCACCTGGCCATTCCTGCAAAATTTAAAGAATAAAGATGGGAAAGAAAGAAATTAAGCATCCTGACAAATTTGTGTCGACGGGCGCCTATTCCTCAGGCGTCCTGGCGGGCGGGCTGCTGTTTGTCAGCGGGCAGGGGCCATTGGACCTGACCACAGGGGAAGTAAAATATGGCACCATCGAGGAGGAGACCTTGATGACCCTGGCGCATGTACGTAAGATCGTGGAAGCGGCGGGAGGAACGGTAGATGACATCGTGAAATGTACGGTGCATTTAAGCGATATCAAAGATTTTGACAGATACAATGCGGCCTATGCTTCTTTTTTCACGGGTGTTCTGCCGGCGAGGACGACGGTGCAGTCCGTATTATCGGACGGGATCAAGGTGGAGATAGATGCGATAGCTGTCATAGGATAATACCAAAACTAATTCATGAGAAAAAAGATACCTATCGGAACCGTGGGGTTGGGATTAATGGGTAGCAGCATCGCCACCTGTATCCTCGCAGCCGGTCATACGGTGACCTCCCTGGTGAAAACCATGGACCAGGCGAAGGAAGCGCGTCAGCGGATATTGGGATACCTCGAAGAACTGAAGGAAGAAGGGATGCTGAATGAGAACCCCGCGCTGGCGCTGGCGCGACTTACCATCACGGATGATGTAGCCCAGCTTGAAGGATATGAGATCGTTATCGAGTCCATCATCGAGAGTGTGGAGGGAAAAAAAGCGCTCTACAGGAAGCTGGAGACTGTACTGCCGGCCACGGCCATCATCGGCAGCAATACTTCCGCCATACCTGTCACGATCCTGCAGGAAGGGCTGGAGCATCCTGAGCGGCTGTTGGGGATCCATTGGGCTGAGCCGGCGCATATCACCCGGTTCATGGAGGTCATCTGCGGCGGACAAACAGACATCACTTATGCCCATATCATCATCGACATGGCGGAGTCCTGGGGTAAGGAGCCTTCCCTGCTGAAGAAGGACATCCGCGGCTTTATTACCAACCGGATCATGTATGCCATGCTGCGGGAGGCCTTTCACCTGGTGGAGAAAGGGTATGCTTCCGTGGAAGACGTGGACCGGAGCCTTCGCAACGACCTGGGCTATTGGATCACTTTTGCGGGACCTTTTCGGTTTATGGACCTGACGGGCATCCCGGCTTATATGACTGTCATGAAGGACCTGTTTCCCGACCTGGATAATTCCACTACAATGCCGAAGCTGATGGAACAGGTGGTTAATGGAGGTGCATTGGGTGTAAGCAATGCCAAGGGATTTTATCCTTATTCGGAAGCGAGCGCGGAGCATTGGGAAAAGACATTCATAGAATTCAGCTATGACATAAGAAAGCTGGCTGAAAAATATTCAAAGAAGATATGAGCACGACAGTCATTCGATCTATCAGGGCGACGGAGGTCATCGTACCGGCGAAGCCGGGCAGCCTCAATTCGGAGAACGTGCTGGATAAGGATGCTGCCTTTGCACAAAGGCATCTCACGGGCGGAAGCTGGACGGAATTTGCCAATCAGCCCAAATGGATCGTGGAGATCACCCTCCAGAACGGACTTACGGGTATAGGGGAGACCTACCGAAACGCTTCGAAGGATCTTCTTTACCAGGCGATGGTGGAGTTTGCAGGGATGGATGTGCTGAAGATGAACTGGCGGGCATTGCCTGTCGTCGACCAGCGGATCTATGAGGCTTTCGAGACGGCTGTCCTGGACTTGGGGGGGCGGCTGTTGAATGCGCCTGTTTACCAGCTGTTGGGAGGCGCTTTTCGTACTGCCGTAGACTGTAATGGCTGGACGGGCCGCCGGACACCGGAAGATGCCGCTCAAAAAGCTTTTGAAGCGATGGAAAAGGGGCACAAGGTCTTTAAGTTCAAATGTTCTGATGAAGACCCTGTACGTCTGTGGACGGAAGCCATCAGGCAGCGATGCGGCGACAGCATTAAGATCATTCTCGATCCCAATCAGCGGTGGAATGATGTGGATACGACGCTGCGGCTGATGGAAGGGGTGAACAACGGCATTATGCTGGGACTGGAAGATCCCATCCCGCATGCGAACGTGGAAGGCTATCGCTATTTGAAGGAAAAGCTGGGTATCCCCCTGTACAGGCATATTTCGCTGCCTTATACGCAGGATATTACCGATATGATACGCTTTGTGCGGGCGGATGCGGCAGATGGATACAATTTCAACGGAGGCGCTTATAACTGTCTGCTGCTGGCGGGTATCGCCCGGCTGGAAGGGAAGTCCTGCTGGCGTGGATCGGAAGTGGACCTGGGCATCTCGGAGACCATGGGGCTTCATATTGCCGCGGCCAGCGCCAACTGTAGTATTCCTTCCGATATTTTCGGGGAGCTGGTAAGGGAGGACGATCTGATCACATCGCCTATCCGGTTTGAGCATGGAGCCGCCATCGTACCACAGGGAGATGGACTGGGTGTGGAACTGGATCGTGAAAAATTAAAAAAATACAAGACAGGACAGCACTTGTACATCACCGCTTAAAAAGATCTATGAAGAAAGGAATCATTGCCTGGATCACCTTGTTGTTCTGCAACCTGATATGGTCGTTCCATTTCACCAGCATCAAGCTTACGCAGGACCAGGTAGGGCCCTATTTCACTGTATGGGCGCCTATGCTCCTGGCGACGATATTTTTATTTCCTTTTGTCGTTAAGGATTTCAGGAAGAGCAGGAAGAGGATAAAGGATGTGCTGGTCTTTGTCCAGCTGGGCGCCCTGGGGGCCTTTCCTTCGCAGGTGTTCATGACCTATGGCACCCAGTATTCCCTGGCCAGCAATGCGGCAATCCTGGTCCTTGCATTGCCCGTGATCACGGCTGTCTTTGCTTTTTTGATCCTGAAAGAAAAGATGAATAAGATACGTTGGGCCAGCTTTGCCATCGCCATCATCGGCGTTGTGCTCTGCAGCACCAATGACATCCGGCAGGTGGACCTCAGCTCGAAATATGCGCTGGGCAATCTCCTCATTTTCCTGGCCATCATCGGCAATGCATATTACAATGTAGGGTGTAAGAAGGTGGCGGACAGGTTTACGGAAATGGAGATGGTGTTCTATACTTACCTGGTGCTGGTGATCATGCTGACCCCCATGGTGCTGTACTATGAGCCGGGGATGTTCGCCAAGGTGCCTCATTTCACCACGAAAACCTGGCTGGGCATGGGGTCGCTTACCCTTTTCCATAATTTCCTTTCCATGCTGCTGTTCTTTAAAGTATTGAAATTCCTGGATGCGACACAGGTGGCGTTGTCTAATTATATGATCACTTTTTTAGGATTGCCTATCGCCGCCATATTCCTGGGAGAGACATTGAGTTTCCAGTCGGTGGTCGGCGGTGTGCTGGTATTGATAGCTACCCTTATCCTCACCATTGTGGACCATCGCCAGTATAAAAATAATATGCTAAAACTGAATACATAAACTGTATGATCATGGATAAAAATGAAAATGAATTGTTTGGAGTGGTGCCGATCGTGCCGACACCTTTCACTGAGGATGAGGAGATCGATGAAGAGGCATTGCGCAGGCTGATCGATTTTGCCATTGCAGGTGGTATCAGGGCCGTTTGCCTGCCGGCTTATGCCAGCGAGTTTTACAAGCTGTCGGATGATGAGAAGCTGCGAGTGGTGAAGATAGCCGTGGAGCATGCGGCGGGCCGTCTGAAGATCGTTGCGCAGTCCAATCATCCTTCTTTGAAAATAGCTGCCCGCCTGGCGCAGGCCAATGTGAAGGCCGGGGCCGATGTCATCTCGCTGGCAGTGCCGCGGATCTTTGGCTTGCCGGATAGCTCGCTGGCAGCGTACTTGTCGGGATTCTTAAAAGCCGTACCGAATACCCCTGTGCTGATACAGGATTTTAACCCGGGTGGTTCCTCCATCAGCGTTCCCTTTATCAAAGAGCTGATGGACACGCATCCGAACTTCAAATACCTGAAGCTGGAAGAGCCGTTGTGTGCGCCGAAGTTCGAGGACATCATCCGTACGACAGGGGGAAAGGTGGGCCTGTTCGAAGGATGGGGTGGATTGTACATGCTGGAATTAGTGCCGTTGGGCATTGCGGGAGTCATGCCCGGTCTGGCAGTGGCCGACATCCTGCAGAAAGTTTTTGTCCTGCGGAGAGAAGGTCGGCATGATAAGGCGTTTGACCTGTTCGAGAAGGTGATGCCGCAGATATTCTTCTCCCTGCAGAATATGGAGCTTTTCCATTATGCAGAGAAGGAGCTGCTCATTGCGAGGGGAGTATTGCGCAATAGCGTTGCCCGTAAGGCGGCTTATACGCCGGATCCTTCCAGCGTCAATTATATCAGGGAGCTGAACAAGCGGGTTGTGGCGCTGGTGAACGATAAAAATTTTTAATAATAAACTTTTTTCAAAATGGAGGATTTCAACGGGCAGGTGGCTATTGTCACGGGTGCGGCCTCGGGTATCGGGTTGGCCATTGCGCATAAGCTGCTGACAAAAGGTGCGCAGGTGGTGTTGCTCGATCTCAATATCAAGGGGCTGCAGGATGAGTTTGGCAAATATGGGGAAGAGAAGGCCCTGCCTATTTCCATCGATGTTACGGACCAGGGCCTGGTGGAAAAGACCGTGCGGGATATCGCGGCCCGGTATGTAAAGATCGATATTCTCGTCAACTGCGCCGGTATTACGGGCCATACCAATATGCAAAGTCATGAAGTGGATAGCGAAGACCTTCATAAGGTGTTTGAGATCAACTTCATGAGCAGCTTCTATACTTCCAGGGCCGTGCTGCCCCATATGATCTCGAAAGGTTACGGACGTATCTTGCATATCGCCTCCATTTCGGGAAAGGAGGGCAATGTGGGGATGCTGGCTTATTCCGCGTCGAAGGCAGCAGTGATCTGTATGGCCAAGGTCCAGGGAAAAGAGTATGCCGAGCGGGGCATTACCGTCAATGCGCTGGCTCCTGCCGTTATCAGGACGCCCCTGGTGGACAATATGCCTGAAACGCAGGTGAAGTACATGACCGACAAGATACCCATGAAACGTTGCGGGACGCTGGAAGAAGCTGCCAATATTGCCGCCTATATCGTATCTCCTTACAATAGCTTTTCCACCGGCTTTACCTTCGATCTCTCCGGCGGAAGGGCCACTTACTAAAACAAGTACATGAAACTGTTATACTTCAGGCGCAAGGGAAAGCTATGTATCTTTGGAGTATGACAAAAAATGATGTAATAGATGAGCTGAGCCGGCACTTTCCGCAGGAGAGGCTGAAGACAAGGCTTATCGACCTGCATGCTTATTCCTCGGATGCCAGCTTCTATACATTGGTTCCCAAGGCGGTGGTTTTTCCGGCTTCCGTGGAGGAGATCCGGACCCTTTTCGGGATAGCGCGGCGATGTGGCACTTCGGTGACCTTTAGAACGGGGGGCACCAGCCTTTCGGGGCAGGCTGTCACGGACGGCATCCTGGCGGATATCTCGAAACACTGGCCGCTGGTGAGTGTGGAACGGAATGGAGAATTTGTCAGGGTCCAGCCGGGAGTCACGGGTGCTGTCGTCAATCATCGTCTCAGGTCTTTTGGCCGCAAGATCGGTCCTGATCCTGCCAGCATCCAGGCTGCTATGATGGGCGGCATCTTAAGCAATAATTCCAGCGGCATGTGCTGCGGGGTAGCTGACAACTCCTATCATACTTTATCTCATATAAAATTTGTGCTGGCGGACGGGGCTGTGTACGACACGGGAGATCGTGCGGACTATGCGAGGTTCGAGGCGACGGGTCTCTTTAAGGGCATCAGCGATCTGCGGCGGCGGGTATTGGATGACGCGGAGCTGCTGTCCCGGATCAGGCGCAAGTATAAGCAGAAGAATACCGTGGGGTACAGCCTGAATGCCTTTGTGGATTTCGAACATCCGATGGATATCCTGGCGCACCTGCTCATAGGAGCGGAAGGAACCCTGGGCTTTATAGCCGAGGCGGTCCTGCGCACTTTGCCGGACAAGCCTTTTAAGAGTGCGGCGCTGCTGTTCTTCGATTCTCCCCGGAGCGCCTGTGATGCGATACCTGCGTTGAAAGACAGCGGAGCTGAAGCGCTGGAGTTCATGGACAGGGCGGCCCTTCGCAGTATCGAGCATCTGGCTGTGGCGCCTGCTTTTTTAAAAGATCTTCCTATAGAGGCCTCCTGTATCCTTTGCGAATATCAGTCAGATAATATGGAGAGGCTAGAGGATAAATTGTCGGCGGCCAATGTGATCCTTTCTTCCTTGCCGCTTTTATACCCGGCGAATTTTACTTCCGATGAAAAAGAGCGGGCGATCTACTGGCGGCTGCGTAAAGGGATGTATCCTTCGGTGGCTGCCGTCAGGGCAAAAGGAACTTCCGTCATGCTGGAAGATATTGCCGTACCGCTGGAGCGGCTGGGGGAGGCGATCGGATCATTGCAGGAGCTGTTTGTAAGATTCAATTATGAGCATGCGATCGTATTTGGTCATGCAAAGGATGGAAACCTGCATTTTGTCGTTTCGCAATCGGTAGCCACGCCGGCGGAGATCGCTGCGTTCAGCGATTTTAACGATGCGCTCGCGGATCTGGTGATCAATAAATACCAGGGGGCTTTGAAGGCGGAGCACGGCACGGGCCGGCAGATCGCTCCGTATGTCGAGGCTGAATGGGGTGTTGCGGCCTACCAGGTGATGAAGGATCTGAAGCGTCTTTTGGATCCGGAGGGTATTGTGAATCCCGGTGTTATCCTGAATGAGGATAAAACTTGTCACCTGCAGCATCTCAAATCATTGCCCATAGTGGAGGAAGAAGTGGATAAATGTGTGGAGTGCGGCTATTGCGAGCAGAGCTGTCCCAGCAGGGATTTTACGTTGACACCACGGCAGCGGATCGTATTGAGAAGGTCTTTGTCCCGGCTGCGATCGGCAGGCGATACTGCGACGTATGATGCTATCCTGAAGGATTACGCATACGATGGGATGGCCACCTGTGCTGTGGATGGCATGTGCGCTACCAACTGCCCCGTGGATATCAACACGGGCGAGCTGATCAAGCGGTTGCGCCGGGAGAACCATTCTTCGTCGGCCAATGCGATGGCGCTGCGGGTTGCCCGGAATTTCAGGTTGATGGAGTCACTGGTCAAGCTGGGACTTCGTTCCGGAAGAGTGATCAATACTGTTCTTGGCTCACGTGCTATGACGCGGCTCACCAATGGCGTCCGCCGGATCCTGCCATCATTCCCGCTGTGGACTTCACAGCTGACCGGGCCTGTGCGGGTGCGGGCTCATCATGCTGCTGCACCGGAAGCTGTCTATTTTCCCACTTGTATCACCCGGATGATGGGGCGTGATAAAGAGAAGAAAGATTCTATTGCCGATGTGCTGCTCCGGCTGGCGGGCCGGGCTAAAATGGAGCTGCTGATCCCGCCAGGTCTCGCGGGGAGCTGCTGCGGGCAGGCTTTCTCTTCGAAAGGGTTTGTCCCTGCTTACCGGCATACGGTGAATAAGACGATCGAAAAATTATGGGAATGGACCAGCGGGGGCAGTATCCCCGTGGTGATCGATATCAGTTCGTGCAGCCAGTCCCTGCATACATGCAGGCCCTATCTGACTGTTGAGAATCAGGTACGTTTTGATGGTTTGAAGATACTGGACAGCCTGGAATTTGCGGTGGATGTGCTGTTGCCAAGGCTGGCTATTAAGAAGATGAGCGGGAAGGCGGTGTTTCATCCTGTTTGCAGCCTTCATAAGATGGGGACTTATAAGAAGCTGGAGGAGCTGGCTGCCAGGACGGTGGAGGTCCCGGTGATCCCGTTTACGGCCGGATGCTGCGGGATGGCCGGTGACAGGGGATTTTATTATCCGGGGCTTACGGCGTCAGCTTGTCGTGATGAAGGCGCCGAGGCGGCGGGGGAGAAAGGGTTTGGGTATTATTCGACGGGCAAGACCTGCGAGATGGCTTTGTCGGAAGCGTCGGGGGCCAACTACAGGAGTATTTTATACTTGCTGGATGAGGTTTCTGCAGATGGATGAGGTTTCGTCAGACAGGAGAGGTTTTGTCATACGTGGGAGCCCAGGAGGAAGCGCCCTTTGTATTCCTTGGGGATGAGCCCCGTATGCTTTTTGAAATGACGGTAGAAATTGGAAAGGTTTTCGAACCCGCTTTGATAGCAGATCTCCGAGATGCTGTAATTGCCTTCCATCAACAGCCTGCACGCATGGCTTATCCGGATCTCCGTGACATAGTTGGAAAAAGTTTTCCTGGTGTGGTGTTTAAAATAGCGGGAGAAAGAAGCAATACTCATATTTAATTTCTCGGCTATCTCTTCGATGTAGATCTCGTTCTTATAATTCTTTAATATGAACTGGAAGACGGTGTCGATCTTGTCCGTGTCATTGGAGTTATTGGCAGTGAATGCCCTGGATAAGATGGGTTCCAGCTCCTTACTGGTGGACAGGTATACCAGGATCTCCATTAATTTGATCAGCCGGTTGGCCGGCGGGATGGTCTCCATTTCCTTTAGTTTTCCTTTGACATATTTATTGGCCTTGCCTACGATCTCCAGGCCAAGGGAGGACTTGTCCAGGAGCCGGCGGACGAGCTTCATTTCGGGCAGACGGAAGAAGGCGTCGCCCAGGAAATCATCCGTGAAATGAATAAAGCTGGACCTGGCGACGATGCCTTTATTTTGATAGTAGTCTTCTGTATTTCTGTATAAATGAGGAATATTTGGTCCGATAAGCATCAGGTCGCTCTCCTTTATAAAACTGACCTTATCCCCGATGAAGCGCGTGCCTTCTGTTTTGTCGATCAGCACCAATTCATATTCCTTGTGGAAGTGCCAGGCCTTATCAAAGTAATTACATTCCCAATTGATATAAATAAAGGAGGAGTCCGGAGATAGTGGAAGCTTATGTAGCTGGGGCCTCATGATTACGGATGTATTGGTTAGAGCCTATTGCGTGTCAATTTATGGATTTTTTTGATATTAACCGGTTTTTGGCCCCGGAGAAAAATTATGGGATATTTGTCTCATGCATAGAAGTGGTTCCGCCGTCATAAGGATCTTATTAATTGTCCTGGGTATAAATTTTCTCCTGGATTGGTATGTGCTGAATGGGTTGAAAAGTCTTCGGTCCGGACGACGGTGGCCCCTGATCAAATGGGGGTATCTCATCATGTCATTGGGTGTCACGGTGCTGTTCGCCGTGGGCATACCCAGTTACAGGACGTCGCAGGGCATGACGCCTTATCATGAATGGATGCTCAGCCTGTTCATCACTTTTTTTATTACGAAGGTATTTTTTGTTGTGGTGATGTTCCTGGGAGATACAGGAAGGTTGTTCTATGGATTGGGCCGAAAGTTGAGTGGTGGAGAAGGCCCGTTGATCCCCGGCCGCCGGCGGTTTATCAGTCAAACGGCGGTGTTGTTTGCGGCTATTCCTTTTACAGGATTCCTGTATGCCATGCTGAAAGGCAAATATGATTACAGGGTGCACCGGCAGACTGTCTTTTTCGATGATCTGCCCGAGGCTTTCGACGGATTTACCATCACGCAGCTGTCCGATATTCACTCCGGTTCCTTCGACAATACCGCAGCCGTGCAAAAAGGGATCGACCTTGCCAAAGAACAGAAAAGCGATCTGTTCGTTTTCACCGGGGACCTGGTGAACAACGCGGCCTGGGAGATCGAGCCCTATATCAGCCACTTTGGGGAAATTAAGGCGCCTTATGGACAGTTCTCCGTGCTTGGGAACCATGATTACGGCGACTATATTGAATGGGACAGCCCGCAGGAGAAAGCCGCCAACCTGGAACGATTGAAGGAACATCATAAAGCGTTGGGCTACCGGCTGCTGCTGGATGAAAATGTGGTGCTGCAAAAGAATGGGCAGAAGATGGCGCTTATCGGCGTGCAAAATTGGGGTAGGGGATTTATACAGATCGGCAATCTCGACAAAGCTTTGTCAGGTGTGGATAAGGATGCGTTCAAGATCTGCCTTTCGCATGACCCCACTCACTGGGAAGAACAGATTAGACATCATGATACAACCATTCATTTAACCCTGGCCGGGCATACGCATGGAGCGCAGTTTGGTGTAGAAACGGATAAGCTGCGATGGAGCCCTGTAGCGTACCGGTATCTCGACTGGGCCGGTCTGGCAAATGAAAAAAACCGTTTTCTCTATGTGAACCGCGGTTTCGGCTTTCTGGCATTTTCGGGACGCCTCGGTATCTGGCCGGAAATTACGGTGATCACGTTGAAGAAAACGGTTTAGATCATTAAGCGCCTTTTGCTTTAGTAGCGGCGGTCATGACGGTCGCGGTCATTGTCACGGTCGCGGCCATGATCGCGGTCTCTATCCCAGCCTCTGCCTCTATCCCTGTCATTCCTCCGGTCCCAAGCCTGGTGATCAAAGTCCCTTCCGCGGAAATAATGCCTGTGCTCTCTATGGAACCTGCGACGGTAGTGTTCGTAGTACCAGCGATCCTGATAATGGCCGCGCCAGGCGGGATAGGTGTAATAGGTGTAGCCGGGGAAGTCCCTTTCGAATATGCCAAACTGCGCTTCGACACGGACCTGGGAATAAGCGGAATTAGCAACCAGGCTTCCGGCTATGATCAGGGTGGCGATGAATAACTTTTTCATAAATAGAATTTTTGTTAGGAGATGAAATGCTATTTATACCTTGGAGTGTATCAGGCGCCGGAGGATTACTAAAGTGCTGTTAAAGAGAGATTAAAAGGGAATTAAAGCGGCGTGTTCGGGTCCAGCGGGAATGTTGCCGGTTTTCTTTTGTTCAGGAGTACGATGAAATACAGGCAGGTGCCGATCCAGCTAAGCCAGAAGAGATAGAATGCGGTGTGGAATCTTTCTTTCAGGAGACGGTGTGTATAGGTGTGGAGGAAGTCCTGAAAAGTGATGTAGAGGCCTATGACGCCTAATAGGAGTATTGCAGCGGTAATGATGGCCGCAATCTTTTTCGGGGATCTCTTTTCAATGATACTTAGCGTTATGATGATGACGACCTGGATGCTGAACAGGAGGAGGAATGTTTTCCAGCCGGAACGTAAGAGGCTGTATTCCCGGTGGACGGTGGCGATGCCTACTTTGCCGATGAAGGATATTTTGGAGACGAGGTAGGTTTCTACCAGGCATAGGAGGGCTTGGGTGAGGATCAGGAGGGATTGGGGGGAGCGAAGGGGCTTCACTTTTGGGGTATCTTAATTGCGGAGGTCTCTAGTGTTTACCCGTGCGAACTTCTTCCACGAAGGCTACAGATACGCCTGTTATTGCGGCGATCTTCTCGGTGGAAAAGTCGGTACCAGACAGGAGATTTTTGACCACGCTGATCTCCTTGGCTGTTCTAACCTTTTCACTGATCTCGATGATCTTTTGTTCTTTTATATACTCAATTATACCCATGGTATTTTTTTTACCAGTAATTTGATCTAACTCTTCCATAAAGATACGATTAAATTTGGGGTCTGCAAACCGGATGTAATTGTGTAGGAAAGTAAGCAGTGCGTCTATCTTCTGTCTAATGAACCCTTTATGATAGAGGGATTTTGCAATGATCAGCTTTTGCCGCAACAACTCCGAGTCAAGGTCCTTACCTTCCAGAAGAGCTTTTTTTGCTACCCTGACAACCCATGCAAAAGGATTATTACTAAGCTCCAGCTCTTCATCAGTAAAATCCAGGATACACAAAGTGTTGTACTTGTAGATCAGATCCGTACCCTGAAACCTGCGCTCATATCGATCAGGAAGTTTTTTCCCGTCCTTACCTGTAAAGATGGCGATTGCTGTCAAAGGCCGATCGTAACGATCAAAGATCCGGCAATAGTATTTAAACATCCGTTTTGCAAAATCCGGATCATGCTGCCCTTGGACCTCCACATGGACGAGTATCCATTCATCTGTGCCGTCACGATTGTATACTTTTACGAGCTTGTCTACAAACTTTGTTTCCTTTGCCTTGTCTGGCTCGGGATACATTTCGGCCAATTCCTTATCAAGGAATTCAAACCCTCGTTCGAGGTCAAAGACCTGGCGGGCTTTAGGGAAAAGAAAGGTCAACAGATCGTCGAATAAGTTAGAGATGATTTAGACCCAAAAAAAATAAAACTGAGGCTTCAAAAATGAAGCCCCAGTGATGGTCATGAAAGGTGAATTACACAGACTTAATAATTTTGATCCAACAGCTCACTGGAAGTTTTTAACGAACCAGCCGATTCTTTCATCAGCCGGCTGAATTTTTCGTCGGTTGACTCCTGGGCTTCCGCAGGCTTGTTCTTCATCACTGCATAATTGACCATTGACGCCGGGGCAACGGGAGGTGCCGCTGCCAGGCTATCGGCCCGCTCGAAATAATAAGCGGTGGCGATGAATCTTTTTACATGCTGCCTGGATTCGGCGGGCAAATAACGCTGGAGGACCCAGAAATTACGGCTATGTGATTTGCGGATAGCTCTGTAGACGGGTCTGGGACCACCATTATATGCAGCCAGCACCAGGAGCCAATCCTTGAATTCCCTGTGAAGGTCCTTCAGGTACTTTGCGGCAGCTCTTGTGCTTTTGTAATAGTTGATACGCTCGTCTGCGCGACGGTTGACTTTCAATCCGAGCTCATGCGCGGTGCCGGGCATCAATTGCCAGGGGCCTTTGGCGCCTACCCGGGAAAGGGCTGTAGGCTTCAGCTCGGATTCGATCACTGCCAGGTATTTCAGCTCCAGCGGAAGACCATAATGGCCGAGCACAGAATCAATGATGGCGAAGGGGCCTTCGCTTCTGTGCTTCACAATAAGCAGGTCATCGTCATTATTCTTAATGTAGGCGCGTACAAACTTCATCTGCTGCTGGTCCGGAGCAGGCATAGAGAACTTACTCTTTTTTGAGGGAGCTGCCGGGCTTTTTGCAATGGATGTATTTGCAGGAACAATGAATACATTTCTTACAGGAAGCACTTTTGCACGGCCGGAGTTGGCGGCTTGCGGCGTTGCTACGATAAATGCTAAACTACAAACGAAAAAGGGTACTTGTGACTTCAACATCGTTTTAAATTAAGGTAAAACAATGCCGGCCCCAGGTTTGGATTACTTCAACGAAGTGTTTAGCATAGAATATTGGGGGGATTTGCAGCCTTCTGTCGGGTACGGTTGTATGGGTTTTTCATTTTGCAGAAGACTGTAACGATAGGGTCAAAGATACTCATCACAAGTGGGATGTCATAGGGTATATTACGTAGGAAATGTACGATAAAATGCCTGCTGTAAATAGTTGAGTATAAGGGTCTTTGTTATATGATGGACTATTTCTATCTATAGTGACCTGGGAATGCGATTTACCACTGTCTTTTACCGTGTTTTAAGACGGTGCTGTTATTCTCTTTCTGAACGGTAAACCAATTGAGGTACTCTTTTCCGTCCTCCGTTGTGACGAAAGGATTGAAGACATGCTGTATGTTGGTATTGTTCTTAAATGAGAGATAGATCATATAAAAATAAGCCCAGTCCTTCCCATCAGCGCTGACGAATACCTGCGTACCACCACCGGAAATATTGCGCTGGAAAGGTACTCCGTCGACGTAAAAGGTTTTGGGCTGTATTTCTATGAAGTGGCGGCCTGAGATGTCGAAGCTTAGCCGGCTTTTCTTCAGGACCGTGAATGTTGTATTGTCATTGAGCCAGACTTTGCGTGTGAGGTCGGTGGTGCGCATTTTTTCAAAGAAAGCCACCTGCTGGTCGCGGGGCATGTTGTTTACCTGTTCTATAGACGGCGCCTGCTTATCGGCCAGTACAACGGCCGCCCTGGACAGGTCCTGGTTGGTGATGAGGTTATCAGGCTTGCCATCCAGCAGCGTTTTCTGGCCTTCGGAATTGATAAAGAAATGCTGTTTTTTATCGTCTGCTACCACAGCTACGAAGCGATTGCCCGATTCCCGCATGAAAAGAACTTTGCTATAGGCGCCATTGGCCAGCAGCTTGCTGTATCCTGTGTAGGATTCTTTTGGAACTTTATTAGGGTCTGCGTTTGGACATGTGAAGGATGAGGTCACCTGTTCGCGGGTGAGGTTGTCTTGCCTGGCGTTGTTGGTGATGGTGGAGAACGTTCCGTTTGATTGCTGGATGACAATGTGCGAGGGCGCGGCCTTTTCGTCCGGTCGCCAGCAGGTGAGCAGATCGTTTATCTGTTCCCCGGGATTGAGCTTTACGATCGTACGGTATTCTATCCTGGAAGATTGGGCGGAGAGATTGGTCAGGAGGCAGGATGTGCAAAGTGCAAGGAGAAGCATCTTTTCCATGAATCGTTTTTCATGTAAAATTATCTGCATGAATCAGCAGAAAAAAGACAAAGAGGGATGAAGTGAGGGAAAATATGTATCAGTTGATATTCTTCTTAAAGAAGCCAACGGCCAGACTGTCTACCTGTAGATGCACTTCGTGCCTGTCTACCGGCGACTCGTCTGCGAAATAGGTGGCGTAGGATCTTTTGACTTCATCAATGGCTTCTCCCAGCATCACATAGTGTCCGGTCTTGCCAGGGAATTCGTAATAGCCCGAGTTACTGATCAACTGATGATAATGTCGGGCATTGGTATTCACGGGTGCAATGCTGTCGCTTTGTGAGCCGGTGATAAAGACAGGGATTGTCAGGGCCCTGAATTGTCCTTTGCCGGTGAAGCCAGGTCCGAGGGCAGGTGAGATCGAAAAAGCAGCCTTGATCCGGCTGTCTTTCAGCGGTGGGAGGGATCTCATCGCATGCATAAGGGTGGCAGTACTGTCGGCCAGGTATTTTGGAAGACCGGGGAGCTCGGGTATGTCGATCTCTTTCCGTCCGACGGTCTTATAATAATTCACCAGCGTGATGTAATCCACTTCGCTGCCGGCAAGCGCCAGGACGGTGTAGCCGCCGAAGGAAAAGCCGATGGCTCCTATCTTTTGCGGGTCGATCACTTTTTGCAGGTCCTTATCCATTAACAGGGAGGTGATCGCAAAGCTGATGTCCAGGGGACGCTCCCATGGTTTCAGGAATTCAAGGGGGATCTTATTATCGAAAGTATTGCCATAGTGATCGACGGCAGCAACGATATAACCGCTGTATGCCAGGGCCTGGGCCAGCCATTCGAGGGTGAGCCTGCCGCCTCCGGTGCCATGTGAGAGCATGATCAGCGGCAGCTTACCTGCCGGTAGCTGGCCGTTGCGGACAGTAGGATTGCGTTTAAAAGCAGAAAAAGCCTTGTCACTTTCCTGAAGGGTGTCGTCTGTTGGATACCAGATCTCAGTGACCACGGGACGATGCCGGTCAGTGTCTCTGAACTCGAAGGTACGCTGGCCTAAGTTCCGGGGGGTAGAAGATTGAGCAAAGGAGTAATGATGGATAAGGAGGAAGATCGCGATGAGAAGTTGCCTGTACATGCTTTTTAAGTTTAACTATACAAAGCAACGCCATTCACGGCTGAAAAACGTTGACAATAGTCAAGAAATCACTTCCTGGATTTCAGGCGGCTGAGGGTTTCCTGCGAGATGCCCAGGTAATCGGCTATGATCCTGGCTGGAAGCCTTAGGAGGAGTTCGGGTTGATCGCGTAGCAGGTGATTGTACCGGGCTTTGGCGTCCATGGTGATAAGGCTTTCTATCCGTTGGATGGCGTCGATATAATCCAGTTCCAGTCCTATGCGGTCCATGGTCTCCCATCCGGGTATCGTTTTGAGCAGGGTCTGTCTGTCAGTATAGCTCAGCATCAGCAATTCCGAGGGTTCGAGGCTTTGAACGGCTGCTACGGAAGGTTTTTTCAATATAAAACTTGGGAAGGCTGTCCCGAAATGGTCATTAAATATGAGAAATCGTGTTGATTCGCTGCCGTCCTCACCTATGAGAAATACTCTCAGACAGCCTTTGATGACAAAATAGATATGCCTTGCGATAGCGCCTTTCCGGACCAGGAGCTCGTTGCGCCGCGTGGATCTTGGCTTAAAGCAGCTGCCGACCAGCTCTTCCTGTCCGGGGGTAAGGACGATCTTGTCTTCCAGGTGTTTTTTTAAAGCGGGATGCATCATTCCAGGCTGTCTAATGAAGATAATAAAAATGATTATCAATTCATTCACAGTTCGGAGCACGTTTTTGCCGATTTTAACGTTACATTACATCCAAACCCATTAAAGCATTGCATGTCCATAATTAAAGCATCCGCACCTACAGAAATACAGAAGAGAAATAACCTGATGGATCGAGTACTGGAACAACCTTCCTACGGGTGGCAGGACCAGGAAAGCCGCCTGATCATTCCTTCGCCCCGGCAAATGTTGAAAGAGTTCTTTTTCCGTTTGAATATTTTCAGGACCAGGAAGAACTGGCTTGCTTTTACCAGCTGGTCCAGGGTGGCTTTGCTGATCCCATGCCTCTTCATCTTTGTGTTCCAATACTTTAATTTTTACCTACTGGGGGTGGCTTTTCTTTACAGTATGATCGTAATGGGCACGCATGGCACCGTCTGGCATCATCGGTACTGCACACACAACGCATATACCTTCAGGAACAGGTTCTGGCGATTTGTCACGAAGAACCTTACCATCAATATTATTCCGGAAGAGATCTATGTTATTTCCCACCATGTGCACCATGCGAAGTCGGACGAACCGGGAGATCCGTATAATGCGACAGCCGGATTCCTGTACTGTTTCCTCGCGGATGTCAATCATCAGCCGATAGCCGTAGACCTGACGCAGGACGAATATGCCCGTGTGGTTAAATTGATGGAACATACAGGTATCAAGCCGAATACGTATAAGCAATATCTAAAATGGGGCTCTATTTGCAACCCGGTCCGGGCTATCGGGGGCTGTTTGCTTAACTGGGCTTTCTGGGCTACAGTGTTTTGCCTGATAGGCGGCCCGGCCCTGGCTTTTACCTTGTTCGGGGCAGCAGGTTTTTGGGCGATAGGCGTCCGCACCTTCAATTATGAGGGCCATGCCAAGGGGAAGGTTGATAAGCATAAGGACGGGAGTGACTTCAACAGGAAGGACCTTTCCATCAACCAGATCTGGCCCGGTTTCGTGGCGGGCGAATGGCACAATAACCACCACCTTTTTCCTTCCAGCGCCCGTAGCGGCTTTTTAAATTACCAGTTAGATCTCGCCTGGTGTTATATCAAATTCATGAATATCATCGGGGCCGTTAGCACTTACCAGGATTCGAAGAAACTGTTCCTGTTGAAGTACCATCAGCCTTATCTTGAAGGCAAGAAGGCGCCCGTGGTCGAGGTCGGATGATCATTCCTTTGAAGGGTTGTTATGTAATTTGGGTTCTCCCGCATCTCATGAGAAACCCTTCCCTTATGTCTAAACCTTTACAGCTGCACATTCCCAAGCCTTGTCATGAGGATTGGTCCGGCATGCATCCTTCAGAGAAAGGACGGCATTGCATGGCCTGTCAAAAGACCGTAGTAGACTTCACTGCGATGAGTGATGCGGAGATCCTGCAATATATGCGGCAGGCTGGTTCACAGGTTTGCGGCCGGTTGACGACGGGTCAGATGAACATGGACCTGATGCCTTCTCCTGCTCAAAGGAATGGGGGAAAAGGCTGGCCCTGGCTGATAGCGGGCGCGTTGATGACGGCTGATGGGGCGCCGCCGGAGCGGGCGGGTGTGCTTGGGTTGATGAGGCTGCGGACGCCACTTATATCAATGAAAGACAACGTCACGACGGGAGAAATAATAGCAAGGCCGGATACAGTACCTGTGGCGGATACTACGGCGATTATTTCAGAAGACGAATTTATAGTGGGGGCCATATTGTTACCGCCTGCAATTGAGCATGAACCGGAACCCATGTATGACCCGGTGGAGACGCCACTGGACACTGCCAGTCAAACGGTGACCATATCCAAGATCGCCATGGATAGCCTTCCTCTGAAGGATATTTCCCCTTTGGATACGACTGCCATAGTGTCCCGCGACACCTTAGAAGGGAGTGTCATGCAGGGAGGCATCAAACTTGAGGCAAGTAGGCTGCCTGATACGCCGGTGGTGAAGATCAAACAATTCCTCACCGATACATTAACGGCCTTGTGTATCCTTCCCCGAAAAGAGTTGAAGGTCTTTCCAAATCCGATACTCAGGGGAACGTCCTTTCATATCGCCTGGCCATCGGAGCCCGGAACTTATAAAGTTAGTTTGATCAGTGCCGCTGGCGTATCGATCCGGACACGCGTGGTGGAAGTAGGCAGCTCCGCACAGGTGGACACCTGGGAAATGCCGGATGGAGTGGCTGCCGGTGTCTATATCATTCAGGCTGTGTGTCCGGAACGGGCTGTCACGCGGACACAAAAAGTGATAGTAGAGTGAGCGTCGGTTATTTCGACGTCATTGCGATGTATTCCTTCATCGTGATCCTACCATTGATCAGCTGGGTATAGAGCACTTCACGATCCGTCTTTGCAACCTTCATGGCTTCTACCATTTCCCTGTCGAAAAATAACTGTTTAATAAGTGATTTCATAGTTCGATGTATTTATTGACACAAAGTTACTATGAGATAGGGTCGTTGCATAGACAACTTATGGCGTATCCTATCATCTTAAACCCTATTAAGTTAAGTGTAAGTTATTGGTATGTAAATTATTACGGGATTAGCTCATATGAGGCCCAAGAAAATGCCATTATAGTTTCAGGTATTGGCAGGCGAATATACAAAACGAAAGGTCAGATTAATACGGGGATGGATGGGCCTGGCCGTCTTCGGAACCTGGTGTTCCCAAAAATGCTGCATGGGACCTGCCATCAGCAGAAGGGAGCCATGCGTCAAAGGGATCTGTGTTTTTTCCAGGTCTTTCCGGAACTTATGGCGGATATGAAAGGGCCTGGTCTCGCCAAAGCTCACAGAAGCAATAGCAGGATTGCGTCCGAACTCCTTTTCATCATCACTATGCCAGCTGACGCTGTCATTCCCATTGCGATAAAGGTTTAACAGCACACTGTTAAAAACAGAGCCGGTGACCTTTTCTACTATTTCTTTTATGAATAGCAGATCAGCATTCCAGGGATGGGGATGCCATTTGGAGCCGGAAAAAGTATACGATGTCGCCGGATCACCATACCATGCCGTAAGACGTGGTGTGGGATAGGTCTTACCATACAAGGTGATCGGTTCCTGTCGCCATTCGGTGGTTTGGAGGATCGTAGTATATAGCCTGTCAGCATCATTTTTTAAAAAGAATCCTTCGTATAGTGTCAACTTAGCATCAGGAAGATCGTAGTAGACTGTGCGAGGCTGCGGAGTGGTAAAGAGGGATATGTCGTCAAACAGGCTCATAGTGTCTCCGGCATTTGTAGTATACAAGCAGGGACAGCAAAGTTACGATTTAATTTTTTTGGTCTTTTTTGATATGGAGCAGCCTCGGATGACTGGCCAAAGACCGGTAGCCCATTTCCCTGCTCATATCTCTGATACCTTCATTTACAGCATCGGAAAAATCCGATGTCTTTGTTTTCTTTCTCCTTCTGAAAAGGAAGAATACAGTGGACAGCATCAACTTCATATTGATTGTTTTACGCTTGCAAGTACGTACAAAAAAAATGTCCGCTTTTGGCAAGCTACCGGCCGGCGGCTTCGAATGCAGGAATGGCGTACCTTATCTTATGAACGGAAGAAGTAATGTGAATAAGTTGCGCCGGCAGGGTATTGCATATTTGGAGAACGCCGAGTATCTTGTGCTTTCAGTTGATCCTCTTACAGAGTCTATGCCCTTGAAATACCATGATTTAATCCATTGTATTTCATTGTATAAAATAGACTCTATGATACACGCAAAAGAACTCCGCTACGGCAACAAAGTACAGACTCAGCACGGTGAGATCATCACAGTTCAGCAGATCCTCAGCAACACACTTGTTTATGACACCCAGATAAAGGTGACGCAGGAAATGGCCACAGTGGGCAAATCCTACAAGACTGCGTATACCACGCAGGTCATTGAAGTGGTGAAAGAACGCGAATTCCAGGAGATAGACCCCATTGAACTGACGCCCAAGGTGCTGGAAAAATGCGGCTTCCGCAACTATGTCCGTGAGGAATGGATCCTGAAAGTTGGCGGAAGCTACATTGACTTCGAATTCAACACCGAAGGACTACGTCTTAAGCAGCCTATCCCTTCCCAGATACGCCTGCGCTATCTTCATCAGCTGCAGAACTTCCTGTTCTCGATGGCTGGCCATGAACTGGAGACGAATCTGGCTTGATAAGGCGACTGCCTCAATGCAGGTTCCACTTATACCCCACAGAAAAGCCAATGGGTATCAGCTTATTTTTAAAGGTCACGCCATTGTCCTGAAGATAATTCATGTAATCATCAGGCTCTGAATTCCGGATGGGCACGAATATAGCCAGGGAAAAGACGCCCTTGCCTACGATATGGGAGCCAAAATCACAGCCCGCTCCCACGGTAGGGCCATAAAAGATCTTATCCAGCTCGCTTGATCCGGAAACGTGTATGGCTGCATTATATCCGTACATGGCCATAAGGAATGGCGTGATGTTACCATGCTTGGGAAGGAACCTGAACTTGAGACCGGCGTTATAACCAAAGCCAGCGATGACATATCCGCCGCCGAAAAAGACGCCGATATTCTTCTGAGGATAGTAGGTCAGGTTACCTCCGATGCCACCATAATCAAATCCGAATCCAATGCCCAGGTTGAGGTTGTCGTACGTTTCGGAAGATCCGGAGTAAGGTCCGGATACGACTTCCCGTTTTTGAGCATGTGAAATAATAGTGACAAGCACCATGACAGTGAAAAGATAAATTCTACGCATAGAGGAGGTTTTTAGGAGTTATACGCCGCCAAGATGGTAAAATTATCCGGATCATGCAAGTGCGCATACTGTTAAACATTTCTCAATGACTAACGTATTGTCAATAACCAATCTCTATAGTTGTCTGTATTATCGCTTTATTAGATATGTTATTTATCATGAAGTGTGCAACGTCGGCCCGGGATACGCTGAGGCAGTTCTTCAGGAAGCTGTTGATCGAAAAACGATATTTGCCTGTCACGGGCTTGTCCGTTAGTCTCGGCGGGCGGATGATGGTCCAGTCCAGACCGCTGGCCTTTACCAGTCTTTCCATCTCCCGTTGATCGGCATACATGTAGCGCAATAGCTTTTGCAGAATGTATTTTGCGGCAAACCGGGCGAAGAAGGGCATTACAGGACTTATCTCTATTGCAGAAGCGGAAATGAAATAGGCCCGTGGTATTCCTTTCTCTTTCATCAATTGCAGCAGGTTCGCATTCCCCTGCGAATAGAGTGTGGTAGGCTTATCTCCCATCAGACCGCCTTTGACTCCCAGGGCCGATATGACCGCGTCGTGGGGCTCTATATTTTTTTCGAATGTCTCCGGGTGCATGACATCGCCCTGTATGATCTTCAGGTTGGGATGCGCAAGGGCCAGGTTGGCCGGCTGGCGCAATACGGCTGTCACATGGTGTCCCGCTGCCAGTGCTATTTCCACTGACTGCCTGCCAATGCCTCCATTGGCGCCGATGATGAGGATCTTGTATTTTTCAGGCATGGCTGTTAAGGGCGAAAAACGCTTAAAATAAATATGGAGAGAAAAAGGATCAGCTGGATACTGTGGGCGACGGTCATGCGGCTTTTGAGCGCAAGGATACGGCCATTGTTATTGCCGGTGTTCTCAGACAGCAGCAATTTCAGGTTCACGCCATTTTTTCTCATGATGCCGGCGCCATTGATCATCACCAACACTACCAGGATCATTTTTATCCTGAACCACAACATGCCGGCGAAGGCGCCTTTAAAGACGATGACCATTCCTATTCCGGTGGAGATCAGTAGCCCTACCCCAATGCCTATCAGGGCGGGGAACAAGGCAGTGCCTTCCAATATGGAGAGTGCTTTCGACTTATCGGATAAAACATATTTGTTCAATCTCCGGTTGATGGAAAAATCAACCAATACAGTGCCTGCCATGGTGGTGAATCCCACGAGGTGCAATACGAGAAAAAGATGTAAGAGCGTTTGTGATGTCATGTCCTTTTAATTTTGTTGTTTCTTCAAATGCTTCAATTTGTCCGGGTTCGTCTGTACGTATATATTCCTGATGGATTGATCGTCTATTTCAAGCGAGACGAGGCTTTGAGGGGCATCTCCCGAGTAAGAGATAATGGATGGCATGCCATTCGTAAAAATGAATTCCTGGCTGAAATCGGGCACGGACTGCCGGAACTTGGGAACAATGCTGAGGAGAAGCCTGCCGATGTTCTCCCGTCCCTGGATCGGCTTGGCAAATGCAGTGAGTCGCTGGCCCTGGACCTGGAAGGACCTTCCCCCGCCATCAGCAAAGAGATGAATATCTTCTTTCAACAATTGGATGAGCTCTTCCATACTGCCTTCGGAAATAGCCGTCATAAAATTTTTGAGGATCTTCTCATGCACCTTCATGTCTACTTCGAAGCGCCGGGTGTCTTTCCCAAGGTTATCCTTTGCTCTTTTCAGGATCTGTCTGCAGTTGTCGGGTGTTTTATCAAATATTTCCGCCAGCTCATAATAGTCATAGGAAAAGATCTCTTTCAACAGGAAGATGGCTCTCTCCTGCGCCGTCAGCCGCTCCATCAGGACCAGCATGCCGATGGACAGGGCGTGATAGGTCTCTATCTTGTTATGGACCCTGTCCCGGCTATAGTCCTGCAAGGGTTCCGGCAGCCATATCCCGACATATTTTTCCCGCTGCACCTTTGCGCTGTTGAGATGATTGATGCATTTATTGGTGATCACCTTTACCAGGAATGCTTTGGTATGTTTCACCGTATCTGCCTGGATCTCCATCCATTTCAGGTAAGTGTCCTGCACCATGTCCTCTGCCTGGTCGATATTGCCGAGCATATTATAGGCTATTGAAAATAGTAAAGCCTTGTATTCCAGGAAAGTATCTGTTTTGTTATCCATGTCTTAATATAAGACAATTTAGCGGGTGGGTTTGTGACACTGATTATCAAAAAAATGAAGTAATATGCCAGACGGGAAAATAACCAGAGAGAAAATTAACATCCATCAATAACTTTCTAAAAATACTAAAAGCCATTTTTTCACCGCCTGCGGAAGGCCCACATCCAGCTGTGATAGAAGACAAACCGGCACTTTTTACATTTGAAGAAGATGGATTCGTATATCCTTTCAGATCAGGTCGCGCAAAGATAAAATGGACGGAGATCGAAAGACTGGAAGGATACAAGCGGGACCGGATGACAGTGGATGACATCTGCATGGACGTCACCTGGAATGGATGGAAGGCGACTTTCAGTGAAGAGATGCCCGGCTGGAAAGAGCTTCAAAAAAAAGTAAGTGAAATTTTTCCTGATGTGACAGCGGACTGGGAACGGAAGATCATGCGAACTCCTTTTGCAACTACCTATACAGTACTGTACGAGCGGGCGGATTCAAAATTCAAACTATGAGGTGTATTACATTCATGATCTTCTGCTTATTGTGCTCCGGTCTGCGAGCCTGGACGCAGGACACGATCTATCTCACAAAGGCTTTGAAGATCGACAGCATCCATCATTACGGCCGGGAGGCTATTTACACCGACCTTCTCGCCCTGCAATTGTATGAGGGCAAGCATGCTCCCACTATTACGGGAAACTGGCAGGAACTGAAAGCCGACTCCCTGCATCAATTCCGTAACAGGGGCTTTTCCAACAGCAGCTACCTTTATCTGACCTATAATGCTCCGCGGGCAACTACTGCCTTGCTCCATGCGAAGGGTTGCGGCGGTCTTTTTTTCAATGGCGCCCCTCATGCGGGAGATGCGTATGGCAGCGGCTGGTTGTACATTCCTGTGGCGCTGAAAAAGGGGCTTAACGAGATCTATCTTCGTCCAGCCGGTGTTACGATTGTCAGGCTGATATTGGGGGGATCGGATATTTCTCTGAATACAGAGGATCCCACTATGCCAATAGTGAGGGTGGGTGCTGCCGATACGGCATTGTATGGTGCGGTGGTAGTGATCAATCGGAGCACGCGGGTGCTGAAGGGTACGGACATACGGGCTGATGTGGAAGGCAAGACAGTCATTTCGCGGCTGCCGGATGTACCTGCCCTGGCCACGCGCAAAGTGGCGTTTCGTCTGGATGCTTCGGGAATAGGCAGCAAGGGACGTTATGACTGCCGGCTGGCGTTGTCAAAAGCAGGAACTCGGCTGGATGGCAAAAATATTCCGATCGAAGCTGTTGATCCGGGCCAGCAGTACGCCGTCACGTTCTTTAGCCAGATCGACGGAAGCCTGCAATATTATGCGGTGACACCGCAATTAAAAGGGGAGTCAGCGGATGAAGCGCCCGGGCCCGCTTTGTTCCTTTCGGTCCACGGGGCAGGGGTCGAAGCGATCGGTCAGGCAAGGGCTTACCAGTCCAAGACCTGGGGAACGCTGGTAGCGGCTACTAACCGGCGGCCAAGAGGTTTCAATTGGGAGGATTGGGGAAGACTGGATGCGATGGAGGTGCTTGCACTTGCCAAGGCCCGGTTCCATCCGGATGAGCGATATATTTATCTCACAGGACATTCGATGGGAGGACATGGCACCTGGTACCTCGGCGCCACTTTTCCGGACCAATGGGCTGCCATCGGGGCTTGCTCCGGTTATCCCACGCTCAAGGATTACGGCTCTCATGACGGCGTCATTCCCGACAGCGCAGCTTCTCCCATGGAACGGACGCTGCTCCGGGCCAGCAACCAGAGTGATGTCATCCGGCTGGCCAGAAACTATACGCCGCTGGGCGTTTATATCCTGCATGGAGACTCCGATAAGGTGGTGCCTGTCCGGTATGCAAGACAGATGCGCAAAGTGCTTGGAGAATTTCATTCTGACATGAGCTATCATGAAGTGCCGGGAGCTGAACATTGGTATGGCAACCAGAGCGTTGACTGGCGGCCGCTGTTCGACTTTTTCAGATGGCATTGCCGTGCGCCCGACAGCCTTGTTACGAATATCGACTTTACGACATCCAACCCGGGCATTTCCGCCACCTACCGCTGGGCGACCATCCACCAGCAGGGAAGCTCCCTCTATTACAGCCGCATCCGCCTGCATCGTGATATACATACTGCGGCTATCTCAGGCAGCACAGAGAATGTGCAGACGCTGGCCTTTGCATTGACAGGTTTTGGAGAAGGGATGCGTATCGGTATCCGGCTGGATAGTTTGGGCACGGTGTACTATACTACAAGATCACCCGCGGACACGGTATATCTTCATAAACATGCGGACTCCTGGAAGGTAGGGGCTAAGCCGGCAACAGCGGAAAAGAACCCTCTCCGTTCGGGTACTTTCAAAGAAGCATTCAATCGCCATATGGTGCTGGTCTACGGCACGTCCGGAAGTGAACAGGAACAGGCCTGGGGACGTGACAAGGCGCGCTATGATGCGGAGACCTGGTATTACCGGGGCAATGGGGCTGTGGATGTCATTGCCGACCGGGACTTTTCACCGGAGCGCTACCCGGGAAGGAGCGTCATTCTTTATGGCAATGCTTCCACCAATTCGGCATGGCATCTGTTGCTGAAAGGTAGTCCGATACAGGTAAAGCGTAATGAGCTAAGCTTCGGCGGACAGATCTTCCGGGGCGATGACCTGGCTGCGTATTTCATCCGGCCCCTGCCGGACGGCCTTACATCTGTGGCTGTCATTACGGGCACCGGACTGAAAGGTATGGCGGCAGCCAATGCCAACCAGTATTTTGCAGGAGGCAGCGGTTTTCCCGATTACATGATCTTTCGCCTGCAGATGCTGCAGACAGGTGCGAAAGGTATCCTGAAAGCCGGCTTTTTTGGCAATGACTGGAAGCTCAATGGTGATGAGTAAGCCGATGTGTTCGTCCCGGCGCTATAGCAGGTAACTACAGGATGGTGACATGCCCCTGGTCGTCGTACATTTGGATCCTACAAATATATAAGATGACAAGAACCTGCTGGGTCTTTTTGCTATTTTGCCTGCCGGAATTTTCTTTTGCAGATGGAGCTCCTTTAAAGGTGGTTCACCTGACCTGTGAATATAAAATAGCGCCGTTGGGGATCGATTACCCACAGCCACGGCTGGGCTGGAAATATGAATGGGGGACGGTAATCCCGGATAGCCAGAAGATCCAGTCCGCCTACCAGGTGCTGGTGGCTTCTACCCCGGCATTGCTGGAAGAAGGGAAGGCTGATGTTTGGAACAGCGGTCGTGTGCAGGGGAATGCCCATACCAATGTTTATTACAGTGGGAAGATGCTGATGTCAGGCATCCTCTATTATTGGAAGGTAAGGATATGGGATGGCAGGAATAATGTAAGTAATTGGAGTAAGCGCTCTTACTGGACGATGGGGCTGCTGTCTTCGGACGACTGGAAGGCTCAGTGGGTGACGGATAGTAAGACAGCTATCACTGGGGACAGTCTTTTATTCCAGGATAACCCGGCGCCTTTGTTCCGTAAGGATATCAGTGCGCCAAAGGAAGTTAAGAGCGCTATGCTATACATCACAGGCGTCGGATATTACCAGGCCACGGTGAATGGCAAAAAGATAGGCGATCATTTTTTGGATCCCGGCTGGACGGATTATAGAAAAACGATCCCTTATAATACATTCGATGTGACGGCAGCGGTAAAGAAGGGGCGCAACTGCCTTGGCGTAGAATTGGGCAATGGCTGGTACAACACCCTGCCGCTGCGGATGTGGGGTTCCTTGAATATGCGGAAGTTCCTGATCATCGGGACACCGAAGTTTATAGCCAGGCTGGAGATCGTATACATGGACGGCAGCAGGCAGGCGGTGGTCTCGGATCGCTCGTGGAAGGTGACAGATGGTCCTTTGAGAAGGAATAACAATTATATCGGGTCGACCTACGATGACCGTTATGCCATTCCCGGATGGGACCTGCCCGGTTTTAATGATGGCCAGTGGAGAAAGGTGCTGGAAACGACGGGACCCGGCGGCGAGTTGGTCTCGCAGCAGCATCCGCCTGTTCGTGCGGGTGAAATGCTACCCGCGATGGACATACGACGGATAGCGCCTGCAAAATACATCGTCGACATGGGACGTAATTTTGGCGGGATCGTGCGCCTGAAGGCATCGGGTAAGAAAGGGACCAGGGTCCGGCTGCGGTATGGCGAGCTGTTGAATCCCGACGGAACGCTGAACGTCATGACAAGCGTGGCGGGACAAATAAAACGTAAGGGAGCTGGCGGACCCGGTGCACCGGATGTTGCCTGGCAGCAGGATGATCTTATCCTTGGGGATAGGACGGTCGTATTTGAGCCGGCTTTCACCTTTCATGGATTCCGGTATGTGGAGATCGATGGATATCCAGGGGAGCTCACCGGCGAAATGATCCGGGGTATACCTCTTTCATCGAACGTGCAGCCCGCAGGCGCCTTTTACAGCAGCGACGGCTTATTCACCCGGATACAAAGAACATCCATCAATACTTTTCTCAGCAATCTTTTCAGCGTCCAGTCGGATTGTCCGCACCGGGAAAAGCTGGGCTATGGGGGTGATATCGTGGCGACCAGTGAAGCATTCATGGCAAACTTCGACATGCACGACTTTTACGCAAAGACGGTAAGGGATTTTGCGGACGATGCCCAGCCGGACGGAGCGCTGCCCGAGACGGCGCCTTATGTAGGTATTTCCGACGAGGGCGTCACCCGTACCGCCGGCCCCATCGGTTGGGGAACGGCGCTGCCCATGTTGCTGAAGCAGCTGTACCAATACTATGGCGACTCTGCATTGATCGCAAAATATTATCCCCAGGCAAAAGGCTGGGTGGATTTTCTTCATGCGCATGCCGAAGGTTTTATCATCGGGAAAGGGATAGGGGATCATGAATCACTGGATCCAAAACAGATAGAGGTGACGGGCACCGCCTTTCTTTATTACAATACGCAATTACTGCAGCAGCTGGCGGTGATACTGGGCCGCCGTGAAGAAGCCGGTCATTACGGGCAGCTGGCACAGCAGGTGAAAGACGCCTTTATAAAGAAATTCTATGATCCGGCCACAGGAGCAGTGGGGATCCATACCCAGGCGACGCAGGCGTTTGCTCTCTATTTTCATCTGTTGCCGGCCGGCGGGGAAGAGAAAGCGCTGAAGATGCTGGTGGAACAGATCCATGCAAAAAATGACCATGTCAGCACTGGTATCTTTGGTGCCAAGTACCTGCTGGAAGTCCTTTCGGAGCATGGTCTGACCGATCTGGCCTGTAAGGTAGCGCTGCAAAAAGACTTCCCGGGCTGGGGATATATGCTGGAAAATGGAGCTACGACTTTGTGGGAGCATTGGGAATACAGCGACAATACCTTTTCTCACAATCATCCCATGTTCGGAAGCATCAGCGGATGGTTCTTTAAATACCTGGCGGGGATCAAGCCTGCCGAAGATGCAGTAGGTTATAATAAGATCATCTTACAGCCGGCAGGATTCAACCGGCTCAGCTATGCCGGAGCCGATTTTATTTCTCCGCAAGGCATGATCAGCGTGGAATGGCGAAAGAAAAACGACACCTTGAATTATGAAGTCATTGTGCCTGTAAATACTTCAGCTACGATCCTGCTGCCGGGCGGGGTGGTGCGGCAGGTAGGTGCCGGGAGATTTAAGTTTAAAGTACGATTGCCTCAGGAGGAGATCGTTTATTATTAAAATTTTACCCGGACAGGGTATGATCCGGGTAAAATTAATAAATATTCCTAGTAGACGAGGGGGTGACTGTCCAGTGCGAAACCGATGCCGAAAGCGAGCACGGAAGCGATCAGTCCGAACATAAATACCTTGTACCCGATGTTGAGGTAGCGGTACTTAACGGCCAGGACCTTTCCCAGGCAATAGATGTCCCGGGTCATGCTGTTATACAGATAATTTTGGTCATTCATCACTTCCCGGACGGCCCAGTTAAATGTCTGCAGGTCCATTTTATGAAAATTGCCAAAGAAATGCAGGTTGGCTTCCCGCCCTATTACCTGCTCTCTCGTAAATCTGCCGGTGGATAGTTTCGGCTGGGTAGCGAGTACCGAGAAGATGATAGAGACCAGGCAGGTACACAGCAGCATGCAGGTAGGTACGATGAGATAACGGGTCTGTTCGAGCTTCTTTCCCACCATAGAAATAAGGATAGAGATAATAATGGAATTGATGCTGAGTAGGATATGGGCCTTGCTGTCCGCCATGCTGCTGAGCTGCATATGATTGCGCGTGGTGGTCTTCAGGAAAGTGTCCACGGCGCGTTCACTGGTGTTAATTTTCACTGTAACTGGTTTTAATGGTGTCATGATGTTGCTGTTTTTTTATAGGCATGCATAGCAGTATGATATTGGCTATGAAGGGCAATGGTATGCCCAGCAGGAACCAGGGCCAGAATTTTCTCCCCATGCTTTTGGCCATAAAACCTGTCAATAAGGGAAAGAACAAGGAGAGAAAGACAAGGGCGATGGCTATTAAGAATTCCATGATCGTTTTTTTTGTTGTTATCAATGTCCGCCCATGTGGATGGCTTCTCCTTTTTTCAGGCCCTTGGCCACCAGGACCATGGGGGCACAGACGATGAAGAAAATGCCGAGATAGATAAATACATCCATATAGCTCAGTATCATCGCCTGTTTGTATACGGAGGCGTCGATGGCTTTGAGGGCGGCGTCGTGGGCGGTGTTGGACGCATAGCCTTTGAACTGGAAGAAGCCATTGAGCTGTTGCATCCTTTCCTGTGTGGACTGATCGAAAGCGGATACATGGGAAAGCAGGGTCGTCCTGTGATGAGCATAGGCGTGTTCGATCTGCACCGAACATATGGCTACGCTAAAGGAGCCTCCCAGCTGCCGCATCATATTGGTGAGACCGGAGCCTTGTGAGAGGTCGTCACCTTTCAGGCCGGCCAGGGACATGGTGCTCAGGGGTGCGAAGACACAGCCGAGGGCAATGCCCCGTATGATCAGCGGCCAGAAAAAGTCATGTTCGCCCGAAGTGGATGTCATCGCCAGCCCCGACTGATAAGTAAACAGGGCGAAGAGGATGAAGCCGGTGGGTATCAGGATCTTTGGCGACACACCTTTTTTCAGCGCCACTCCTATCATGGGCATAAAGAAAGCGGAGATCAATGCCCCGGGCAGGAGGCTGAGCCCTGTACGGGTAGCGGTAAGCCCCAGGAACGATTGTACGAAGATAGGATAGACGAAGATGGAGGCGTACAGTCCGTAACCCATGATGAACATGAGGAAAGTGCCGGAAGCCAGGGAGCGGCTTTTCAACACCCGCAGGTTGACGATGGGATATTTGCAGGTCAGCTCCCGCCAGATAAATAACAGGATCCCGAACACGGCCACTACGGACGCCGTAATGATCATCGTTGATTCGAACCAATCTTCTCTTTCGCCTTGTTCCAGTACTAATTGTAGCGAGCCTACTCCCGCGGCCAGCAGGGCGATGCCCCACCAGTCGACGGGCTTTTTATTGTTGGGATCCTGTTTTTCTTTTTGTCCTGTGATATAGTGTAATGCCAGCGGGATAGCGATGGCGCCCAGGGGTATGTTGACATAAAAGATCCATTCCCAGCTCATATTATCCACGATGTAACCGCCCAGGGCCGGACCGGCGGTGGGTCCGAGGACGACGCCTGCGCCGAATATAGCGTTGGCCAGTCCTATCTCTTCAGCGGGGAAGGTCTCCACCAGGATGGCCTGGGAGGTAGCCAGCAGCGCGCCGCCGCCTAATCCCTGTACAAAGCGCCAGGCCACCAGCTCCCATATGTTAGTCGCATGGCCGCAGAGGAAGGAGGCGATGGTAAAGATCGCCACTGATATTACATAATAGTTCCTTCTGCCGAATGCCCTTGAGAGCCATCCTGTCATGGGGACGATGATCACGTTGGCAATGCTGTATGCTGCGATGACCCAGCTGACCTCGCTCATAGTGGCGCCGAGGTTGGCCATTATTTCATTGGTGACGACATTGACGATGGAGGTATCGATCAGCTCCAGCATCGAGCAAAGGATCACGGTCACGGTGATGATCCATTTTCTTGCGCCTTGTACTGCCATAGTTGTAAGTTTTTATTTGTTTGGTTATGATCTTACCATCACGGCTACTTTCACGCTCATGCCGGCGCTGAGTTTGAAAAGGAGATCCGGGCGTCCGGAGAAATTGATCTTTACCGGGACGCGCTGTACGACCTTTACGAAGTTGCCGGTGGCGTTGTCCGGAGGCAGAAGGGCGAACTTGGCGCCTGTGGCCTTTGAGAAGGAGGTCACTTTCCCTTTTACGGGAGAATCTTTAAAGGCATCCACTGCTATCTCCACTTCATCGCCTATGTTCATTTTTGCCAGCTGTGTCTCTTTGAAATTGGCTACTACCCAGAGGTCTCCATCGGAGACGATGTTGAACAGCATCTGTCCGGTGTTGACGAACTGACCTGTTTGTATGGATTTTTTGGATACGACGCCTGCCGTAGGGGCGGTGATCACTGTGTAGCTCAGCTGTAGCCTGGCGAAGTCGAGGTCGGCTTTGCGTTGCTGGATCGTTGCTATGGCCACGCCGATCTGTTTTTCTGCAGAGGCTGTCTGGGTCTTGGAAGCCCGGGTCTGGCTAATGGCGGCATCCCATTGCTTTTGCAGGACGGTCAATTGCGCCTCTGCCGCATCTTTCTCCGACTTAGCTGCGTCATGCTGCTGTTGGGTGGCAGAGCTGGCCTTTAGCAGGTTCTCGTATCTTGTAAAATCCTGGCTGGCCTTCCATACTCTTACCTGTGCATTTTTGATAGCTGCATAGGACGTGGCGACATTTGCGGTGGTAATGTCGGTGTTTGCATTGGCGGCCGAGACATTGGAGCGGATGACCTCCAGGTTGGCCAGTGCATTGTGATAGGCGGCTTCCGCCAGCTGTACGCGGTTGAGAAGATCCCTGTCATCGATGGTAAAAAGGGTGTCGCCTTTTTTCACCACCTGGTTGTCCTCGATCATCAACCGGGCGATGTAGCCGGAGACCCTTGGGATGATGGGGCTGATATTCCCTTCCAGCTGGGCATTGTCCGTCTCTTCATGATGTCTGGAATAGATCCAGCTATTGATGCCCCAAATGATGCCGATAAGTGCGAGTGTGCTGATGATGGAGGGCATGATCCATTTTTTGTTGATCTTCATTGTTGTAAATTTTGGTGTGTTAGGAATTTTTAATTGTTTGAACCTGTTGATCTGATCAGATTGTAGTATGCCAGTCCTGCGTCAGCGCGATCTATCACCAGATGGATTTTTGTCTGCAGCAGCTGGGTGCTGGCATCCGTGAGGTCGCTGATGAGGACGGTGTTGTTCTCAAAGCGATTGTGTACGATGCGATAGTTCTCTTCCGCCTGGTTGACGGCTTTTACTGATACTGCTATTTTTTCGCGTTGCTTTATGTAGCTGAGGTAGCCGCTGTTCACTTCCATCTTTATCCCATCCGCCAGCAATTGTTTTGAGGAAAGGGTTTGAGAGAAGATCGCTTTGCTCTCTGCCACCCGATGATTAGTGGTGTACAGGGAGTGGATATTCCAGCTGAGGGTGAGACCCATGTCCCAGGTGGCTTTGAATCTGTCATCCAGCGGGAACACCCGTGAATTGGGATTGTGATAATAATAATTGCTGCCGGCTGTCAGGGTGGGGCGGTAACCTGCCGCGGCGGATCTTACCCCCAGGATGGCTGCCCCCATCTTCTTATTGACGGACTTCAGATCGGCGCGGTGCGTGAGGGCCTCATCCAGGTATTCGTCCAGGGGTTTTAGCATGGGGTTGGTGATGATGTCTTTTTCGGCGAGGAGGTACCGGGTGTTTGCGGGATCGCCCAACATGATATTCATATTAAAGCTGGCAATGTCCAGCGCGCTGTTGGTCTCTATCAGGGTATGTTCCAGATCAGACAACTGCAATTCGATCTTGAGCACATCGTTCTTCAGGGCCAGTCCATTCTTTTCATAATTCCCGATCTCGGTGAGGTGCTGCCTGACCTGGCCGATATTCTCCCGCACCAGCTGTTGGGTTTGCTGCAACGTAAAGAGATTGTACCAGGCGCTGATGGTATTGTAGATGACGCCGGACCTGTCGTGTTCATAGTCCAGCCTGGCGGCTTCTTCCAGTAAGGCCATCGATCTTTCTGCATACCTGATCTGTCCGCCGGCATAGAGGATCTGTGATATAGATAAGGTAGGGGTGTAGACATTGAGCACCTGGGGGTTCAGGGTCTTCGAGCCTCCTCCCGGCAGCTGGACGGAAAAGGGGTCGATGTTGTCGCTGAGGCGCGTGTAGGAGGCGCTGATCCTTGCGGTGGGCAGTCTCCTGTCCCTGGCCTGCTGGTATTTGGCCCTGGCTTCGTCAATCTTTCCATTATCTATATGTAAATGGTGACTTTGCCGCAGGCTCATTTGGATGGCTGAGTCCAGGGGAAGTGTAACGGGGCTGGTTTGACCCAGCGACCGGTGGCCGACTCCTGCCAGCAGGAGAAGGGGGATGAGTTTTCTTGTATTCATGTCGTAATGGTTTTGCAGCACAAAAATGGGATGCTGCAAGGAGGTGAGTGTTCGGATCGGTCCGATCGAACGTGTTGGGAAGTGATTTGTAGTACGGATTGATAGATCCGTACGTTCGGATTTGCTAACTAATTGGAAATGAGGGAGAGCTGATTTTGTTGCTGACGGAAGTCGGAAGGCGTCAGCCCTGTGAATTTTTTAAAAACGGTGTTGAAAGTGGTCTTGGAATTGAAGCCGGCTTCGAAGCCTATCGAGAGGAGCGTGTAGTTCGCAGTCTTTTCCTGGAGGAGCAGCCGTTTGGCTTCCTCCACCCGGTAGCCGTTGACTAGGTCGTAAAAGTTCTTTTTCATCCCATCGTTGATGGCTTGCGACAGCTGGTGGACGGACAGCTGGAGCCTGAATGCCAACTGCTGAAGGGTAAGCTCCGGCTCCTGGTAGAGCTTGTCCGTCTCCATCAGGGTGATGATACGGGTGGTTATCTCATTGATCCTGGCCTCGCTGAGGCCTGCTTTCCGGGGCTTGGGCGTCTCTTTTTCTGTTTCTGTTGTTGCCGGCTCTGGCGCTGCCTCGGCCAGGATGGTTTCCAGGTCTGTTTTAGTGATGCTGGGCTGGATCTGCCAGATGGTGGGTTGAGAGACTCCCTGCCAGGCGGCCAGGTAAATATATATGGTGACGATGCATCCCGAGATCAGCAGCCATAGACCAATGTGCTGGGGGTATTGCAACATCATGATATACACGGTTATAATGATTGTCAGGATGACGAGATTGCCATTGATGAGCCACCGGACCCAGCTGAGGTTGATGCGGCTGATGTCGGAGAAGAGGTGGCGGATAGAGCGCTGATACGATGTCAGCGCCTGCATGGAGAGGAAAAAGTATAGCAATCGCAGCGATATCCGTATAAGAATGGGAATGTAATTGACAGGGTGACGGGCGAATTCATGGGGAACGGTGATTGTCCGGGGATATTTTGAGCCAAGATTGACATAGGACCACCAGGAGATGAGGACATAGGGGATAAAGATTATCAGGTGCGGCCAGGCTTTGCGCCAGGTGAGGGACTCCTTAAAGCTGCGGACGTAAAGGTATAATAGCGGACCGATGAGGACGGTGACGGGTTCGACGAGCAGAATGATCTGCCAGGAGAAGAGGTATTGGACCAACGGCATGAGGATGGGAACGCTGATGCAAAAGATGTACAGTGCGAGGAAAGTAGAGACGGACCTGTCCGCTTTGGGGTGGAAATACAGAACGGCGGCCAAAAGAACACCTTGCAGCGTTCCGAAGCCGCAAAGGAACAGTAATATATTCTCCGGGATCGACAGCATGAAGTCAGTTAGCGATTGTCAGTTAGGTTTGCTATTCCTAAGGTGAAGGTAATCAAAACTCTATTGTTTCGCATTGCGAAAATGACCAATAAGATCTATTATAAGGGATGGTCAATTATCGAGCCGCAGATGCTGAGGCGGTTTTCGGCAGGTGTTAGTTTCAGGTTCTAGGATATCGGCGTATTTTTATGGGATGAAACTGGCCGATATTTTTAAAGACGGTAGATTGGTGCTGGCGTTTGGGGAAGACATCCAAATGGTACACTATCGCCAGGACGAGGATACGGAGAAGGCCAACCTGCTGCTGGAGGAGCATCTCCTTAGTTTTGTGATGCACGGCCATAAGACGTTGTGGCATTCGCGGGGAAAACTACAAATAGCAGCGGGGGAAGGTTTTTTTCTTGCCAAGGGGAATTACCTCCGTGCGGAAAGACGCGTTGACCCATTGCTGGGGTATCAAACTTTAGTGATCAGGCTGTCGGATGGATTTCTTGCTTCGTTGGAAGGCATGCAAGGCGGGGGTGTGGACGAGCAAGGCGCAGCGGGGGCATTCCATCTGAGGGAGGATTTGCTGGTGAAGGGTTTGGTGAAACAATTGGCTGGATATTTCCAGGCGCCCGAAGAGAAAGCGCGTATAGCACCCTTGCTGCCTTTAAAGATCCGGGAACTGTTGATGCTGTTGGTGTCTGCAGGCGTTAATGAGGGGTTCGAGGGGGTGATCAAGGGGCTGCCTTCCCGCAGGGAACCTTCGCTGGCTGCCCTGATGGAGGCTCATTTCAGGGAATCGCTGATGCTGGAGCAATGGGCATTCCTGGCGGGGTTGAGCCTATCCTCCTTTAAAAGAAAATTCGAAGCCGCCTATCATATGCCGCCCCGGCGATGGATTCAGCAGCGAAGGCTGGAAGAGGCTTATCACCTATTGGGGGACCGGCGGATGAATGTTACGGAAGTATGTTTTGCCGTGGGGTTTGAAAATCTTGCTCATTTTGTTCATGCCTTCAAAGAAAAATATCATATCACTCCCAAGCAACGGCAGATGATCGAACAGCCTGCTGTCTGATCTATTGACAACACTTTTTGAACTTCTCACCAAATTGATATTGCGGTCTTGCTCATACGTTTGTGCAAAAAACATATGAAGCAAGCATGGATCATTACAACAGTCTGGATGGCATCTGTGGCGCAGGCGCAGCCACCCGTGAAGGAAACCGCGGGATTTCATCATCCGGAGAGCGTTTATCAGTCAGGTAAAAATTTATACGTCGCAGATATCGGTGAAGCGATGACCCCTGCCGCAAAAGACGGGGATGGCTTCATCGGCAAGGTAGACTTGTCCACGGGGAAGTTGGTGGATGCGCATTTCCTGCCGGTGGATGGAAAGTTACATGCCCCCAAGGGAATGGCCATGAATGGGAATACGCTGTATGTGGCGGATGTCGACAGGATCGTTGGATTTGACGTTGTGTCCAGGAAGCGGGTGGCGGAGATCGCCATCAAAGGGACCGGTTTTTTGAATGACCTGGTCCTGGGGGATGGGAAGCTGTATGTTTCGGGTACGGACAATGGGAAGATCTATGCCATCGACCTGAAGACCTTTCAGTATCAGGCGCTCCCGGTAGACAGTATTGCGGGGGCCAATGGGTTGTATTATACCGATCATAAACTTTATTGTGTATCCATCGGTAACTGGGACCATCCGGATGGGACGGTGTATGGCATCGATCTGCAGGGGTATAAAATGGAAAAATTGACGGATTATAAGGGATTGCTGGATGGGGTGGCGCTGGCGGGCAATAGGTTGTATTTCTCCGACTGGGGGAAGGACATGAAAGGCCTGCTGTTAACCATGAACCTGTCCACAAAAGTGGTCAACCCACTACCAGGAACAATCTCCGGACCGGCGGACTTTATCATCAGTCAGGATCATCGGTATTTCATTATCCCGGAGATGCTGCAGGGGAAAATACGCTACAGGCGGCTACCCTAAGATCTTCGAGATAAAATCCGAATGCAGGCTGATCTTTAAAAAAGCGGCCAGGCCGAAGATGATACCCAGCAGGCTCATGCAGCCGGCAAAATACAGCAGCCATTTCCTTTGGGTAAGGGCGCTGATGCCGAACATGGCGATGGAAATGGTCAGCAGCGCTTCCGTCATATCGAACTGGTCGTCGAAGAGGTTGATGTCGTCGTAATCCTTTTGATAGCCTTCGGCCTGGGCTTTGATCTCGTTCTTTTCTTTTTCATATTTGGCGATCTGCGCCTCATATTTTTTGATGAGGGTATCGTTGGCGGGGGACTTTTGGGTTTTTAGGATCTCGAGAGTATTTTCAGCAAGCGCCTGTTTGGTGCTTTTTGCCTGGAAATACGACCATGCGTCGATGGAATGGGCTTGCGCCTGGTCCATGGCCTGGACGATATTGCCGTCCTTCACGTTGCAGATGGCCATGAATGTGGCTGTAATGGCTACGAAGAGCGCGACGAGGGCATTGATCCTGCTTTTACCTGCGTCTTCAAGAGGTTCCTGGATGGCTTCTGTGATATCTGTCATATGGATATTTTAACGGTGATAAGGATGATTTATTTTTATCAGGGTCTATTATAAGACTAACTGGTTATAAAGCCGTTGCAAAGCGGCGGCCGGATCGCCGCAGAACCCGGGGTGCACTTTGGAGGTCTGCAGCACCGTGCTGCGGGTGGCGGTAAGCCAGCGGAAGCGGGAGGCCGTGTCCAGCGTTCCAATAGGACCTCCTTCGGGCGTGCCCTGTGCGACATGGCGGAAGGCTTCCAGGTGCTGTTGCAATTCGGGGATATCCACGCCGGGAAAAAGCGATTTGATCTTTGCTTCGTCCAGGGTGAAGAGGGTTTGCAGGAACTTTTGTTTTGAGCAATAGAGGATGATCCCGATATTCAGGAACTCTTCACGCTCCACCCGTGGTACCACACGAAGAACGGCATATTCAAACAGGTCATTTCCGGGCATGTTGCGCTTCTTTTATAAAGGTGTGGGAATGGGTAAGACGGGTCTGCAGGAATTGGATGTACACCTGCCGGATGTCATGGGCAGAAATGTCCAGGGACCATTTGGCCAGCCATTCATCGGGTATCAGCCCGACGATGTCGCTGATCTTTTTCGGGGTGAGGCGGGTGCGGAATTCGGCGTCGACCTCATCCAGGCGGGTTGCGAAAGGCAGCAAAACATGGTCTTTCACCTGTACGAAAGGACGGGCGGCCTGTTGTTCCCAATTATCCCAGGAATGATGAAAATACAGCGCAGCTCCGTGGTCGATGAGCCAGAGCTCTTTATGGAACATCAGCATATTGGTATTGCGGGCTGTGCGGTCTACGTTTGTCAGCAGGCAATCCAGCCAGACGATGCGGGAGGCCAGCAGGGGATCGATGGTGTTGGCTACAGGGTCAAAAGTAATGGAGCCGGAGAGGTAATGTAAACCCAGGTTGAGACCTACGCTGGCTTTGAGGAGGTCCTGGATCTCCTCGTCGGGCTCACTCCGGCCAAAGGCGGTGTCCAGCTGTGCAAAGACGATCTCCGGAACTTTCAGGCCCAGGGCGCGTGCCACTTCGCCTCCGATGAGCTCGGCAATCAATGATTTTATGCCTTGACCTGCACCCCGGAATTTGAGCACATAGAGAAATCCGTCGTCCGCCTCGGCGATGGCTGGCAGAGAGCCTCCTTCACGAAGGGGGGTGACATAGCGGGTTACGTTGACGGTGCGTAGCGTTGTGATAAGCGTTGTCATGACCGGGCAAAGATATTCGGAACGGGTGGAAATGCAGCAAATTTAGCGGTAACTTTGCCGCCCTATGGATTTTTTATATGTACTATTAGGGGGAGTGAAGTTCGTCCAGGCCAAAGGGAGGAAACTGGCTGTGGCGGGGGAGACGGGATCGGGGAAAACCACCTTGCTGAAGACCATCGCAGGCCTGGCGCAGCCGGACAAAGGTGAAGTGCTGTTTGAGCGGAAGCGGGTATTGGGCCCTGCTGAAAAGCTGATACCGGGTCATCCGGGTATCGCTTATCTTTCCCAACAGTTTGAATTACCACAGCACCTGAGGGTCGAACAGGTATTGGAATATGCCAACGAGCTGCCGTTGGAAGATGCAAAAATGCTGTTCAGGCTATGCAGGATCGACCATTTGATGAAGCGTAAGACCCATCAGCTGTCAGGCGGGGAAAGACAGCGGATCGCGCTGGCCAAATTACTCATCGGATCGCCCCGGCTGCTGCTGCTGGATGAGCCATTCAGCAACCTGGATATGATCCATAAGGAGATCCTGAAATCCGTGATACGGGACATCGGCCAAAGGCTGGATATCACCTGTATCCTGGTGTCGCATGATCCCCTCGATACGTTGTCCTGGGCGGACGAAATATTGATAATGAAGGATGGACGTGTTGTTCAGCAGGGCGCGCCGCAGGAAGTATATCTGCGGCCTGAGAATGAATATGTCGCGGGGTTATTGGGGAAATACAACCTGTTGGTGGCGGGCAACGGCAAACAATTGTTCGTCCGGCCGGAACATTTCAAGGTTGGGAAAAAAGCATTTCCCGGGGCGCTGAGGGGGGTGATAAGAGGTATTACCTTCTGGGGCAGCTTTTATGAAATAGAGATCTTGCAGGAGGCCGGATCCGTTCTCATCGCACGGGTGGTGGAAAACGACCTGGCAGCGGGCGATGCCGTATTCATACTTCCACCATGGGATGGAGTGTGGTATCTGCCCGTTTTGGACCGGGGGGCCTGATCCAGGCCCGGATCCTGGAAAAATTGAGAAATGCGGCGGTATTCAGGATCATCATGATCACGCCGAACATATACAAGCCCATGAACAGTCCGATGAAGAAATGAAGGGCCAGCACATTGAACAGCCAGAATTTCCTGGTCATCTTTGGCCAGATGAAGATGGGATATAATGTTTCGATCATCAGCACCCACCAATTGACTGCTTTTAATACCAGCGGGAATTTCGAAAGCCATAGCAGGTTGAAATTTCCATAATTGGAATTACCCAGGGTATACCAAACGGCCTCGCCCATCCGCCAATCCACGCCCTGGAGCTTGGCGACACCTGAATTGAGATAGACGAGGCAGAGATGGAGCTGAAGGGTCCGCCATATAAAGTTATTGAAGACCGTTGCTTTGCCGGAAGCCCTGCCGGGCACGAATAATAAATAGAACAAAGAGATATGAGTGAAAGTTTCTACCCCGTATCCGAAGATCATGGAGGTATTGCACAGCGTGAGGTGGAGGATAAAAGCTGCTGCGACGGCCAGCCTGCGGCGCCAGCCAAAAAGCATTGCTATGGCCGACAGGAAATACAGGACGGAGATCAGCATCAGGGTTTGGTTGGAAGTGATATGCAGGGGTTTTAACCAGTCGGCGACCGTGATCACCGAGGGGAGGAAGCTGATGCTGAAAAGATCTTTGGAAATGAACCATTCGATATATCCTTCGTCGCCGTAAATGTCGAACCAGCTGCGGTAAAGAAAGGCGAATTGCAATAATATGAACAGGGCAGTGGCGATCCGCAGAAAAGAAAAGTTAAAGGCGCCGGCAGGCGAGAAAAAAAAAGTTCCTATGGCTTGTGTAATTTTCCGTACCATGGCTGATTAGTTTGCATGAAAGGTCAGGTCGGCGACCAGCTCCTGCGGGTTTCTTCCCCTGGCACGGAATTCCTGCATTTTCGGAAGTTTGGACGCGAAGATCCTGATATTGATATTTACGGCATCCGGGTGCTGGTCCAGTATTCGGGCTGCCCAGCTTTTGATCACGATGTCGGTGAGCTCGTTGGGCATTTGCTGAATGCCCAGGAGGCAGGAATGGAACCTCTTCTCCACTTCTTTATTTGGCAAAGCGAAGGATGCGTCGGCCCAGCGGCCGGCAGTATCCTGGTACTTCATTTTGACGAAGTAGTCCGGGGATATGTTGGGGGAGAAGAAACTGTAGTCGGCCTGCATGACGGAAAATTGTGTGTAGGCTTCCGATGCGAGCAATATTTTCTTCTGCTGTTTCAGCACGTGGTTGAGCCAGGGGTATTCCCTGAATGCCTTTATCCCGATCAGCGAGAAATGGAGCGCCATCACACAAAGGCATATTATTTTCGTGGTCCTGGTCATGTCGGTATGTTTAGCCCCAACAGGTTGCGGCCTGTTGGGGCTGATGAGCTAACGTTGAGCGGCAAAGGTTTCCAGCTGTTTGTTGAACGCTGCAAGCTTTTCGGGATAAGCCTGATCAAATTTCGATGTAAGTACGGTCTTTACGTAGTTGCTGATGGTGGTGACCACCTCGTTAATAGAATTGTCGGAGCCGGGCTTATGATATGCTCCAACTGTAGTGAGGCTCCTGAAGCTGGCGGAGCCTGCTTTGTCCACCTGCTTGCCATTGACGGTGTAGATCAGCGAGTAAGTGGAAGGATCGGCGCCACTCAGGGTAGCCTTGAGCTTTTCGAAATCGTCCTTGCTGATGTGGGCTTCCCTGACATCCAATTTCATGGAATTAGCCCGTCCCATGATGGCCGTCGCTTCCAGCAGACTGTTGATGGCCGTTACTTTTTCCGGATAAGCCTCGTTGAATTTGGAGGTAAGGACGGTCTTCACATAATTGCTGATGGTGGTGACGACCTCATTGATGGAGTTAAGGCTGCCAGGGCTGTGGTAAACGGCCACGGTCGAGAGCCTGCTGAAGCTCGCGGAACCCAGCTTGTCAACAGTCCTGCCATTTACGATGTACTCGACGGAGTAAGTAGAGGGGTCGGCGCCTTTCAGTACATCTTTCAGTTTGGCAAAGTCCTCTTTTGTGAATTTGGCGTTCTTGACGTCAAATGTCTTTCTTTGGGCGAAAAGTCCTGTTGAAACCATGGTAAGGCACAACGCGAGCATAAGACAATGGTTCTTTTTCATAAAAACACAAGTTTTGAGTTAACACAATGTGAACATTATGCGCAGGCTGTCTTTGCCGGTGTTTAGGTCTGAACGGTAAAATGAAGTGAATCGTCACGTAAAACAGCGCTGTGACAGGCGTCGATATAAGGGAGATGAGGGCTAAGGTAGCATTATTTTTTTTGCCAATCAATACCTTTTAGTGGTATATTTATTCTTTGTTTATTGAAAAGACATTATTGACGAATGAAAGCAACTTCCCTTAAAAAAGTTCACTGCGCCAATATCACGATCTTCGGCGCGAAAGGTGACCTGACACATCGCAAGCTTATTCCAGCATTGTATAATTTGTATATCGAGAACCACCTGCCTGCGCAATTCGCGATCTATTGCGTGGATGCCATCGGGATAGATGAGGCGGTGTTCAAGAACGATCTGCTGGCGGGTGTCAATTCCTTTAGTCGTAATGGAGCGGCAGATAAGAGCAGGTGGGATAGTTTTGCCGCGCGTATATATTTTATACAGGGCGATTTTTTAAAAGAGGACACCTATACAGGGCTGAAGGCGATGATGGAGAGCTTTGACAAGCTGCATTCGATCAGGGCTACGAGGATGTTTTATTTTGCCACGGCGCCCCGTTTTATCGAGATCATTGCGGAGGGGCTGAGCAAACATAAGCTGGCGGGCAAGCAGCTGCTGGACCGGATCATCGTAGAGAAGCCGTTCGGTACGGACCTGGATACGGCCCGCAAGCTCAATAAGTTCCTGGCCAAACGATTTGCGGAAAAGCAGATCTACCGGATAGATCATTATTTAGGTAAGGAGACAGTACAGAATATCCTGGCTTTCCGCTTTGCCAACTATGTGTTCGAGCCATTGTGGAACCGTCAGTACATCGATCACATACAGATCAGCCTTGCCGAGCAGGTGGGAGTAGGTAAAAGAGGGGGCTATTATGACAGCAGCGGCGCCTTGCGGGACATGATCCAGAACCACCTGCTTCAGCTGGTGTGCATCATTGCCATGGAATGCCCCAAGGCATATGAGGCGGAGCATATCCGGGATGCCAAAACGAAGGTCATGAAGAGCGTGAAGCAGTATTCCCCGGACCAGATCTTTAAGAATGTCATTCGCGGGCAATATACGGCCGGAGAGGTTGATGGCGTTACCCGTACGGGCTACCGGGAGGAGGAGCAGGTGGCTTCCGGCAGTAATACCGAGACGTTCACAGCAGCCAGGCTCTTCATCGACAATGAAAGGTGGAAGGGAGTACCTTTCTTTCTGCGTACCGGCAAATCGATGCCGAAACAATCTTCCGTGATCGTCATCCAATTCAAGGATTCTCCTCATAAGATCTTCCGGGACGACGTTGTGCCAAACCGGCTCATCATCAGCATACAGCCGGAACTGGAGATCAGCCTGCTGTTCGAGAGCAAGGTGCCAGGTCTGGAAATGAAGCTGTTCCCGGTGGAAATGGATTTTATGTACCAGGATGCTTATACGGCTAACTTGCCGGAAGCCTATGAAGCATTGCTGCTGGATGTGCTGGAAGGCGATGCTACGCTCTTCATGCGCGCCGACCAGGTGGAAGCCGCCTGGAAAGTGGTGATGCCTATATTGGAGGCCTGGAAGAAATATCCATCGAAACAGCTGCATTCATACAAATCGGGGACCTGGGGTCCGGCGGCGGCGGATGCCCTGTTGAAACCCTATGCCAAGGAATGGTTCAGACTGCCGGAAAGAAATGTACATGCGTAGACGTACCATTATATTATTGGTCTTTTTTGTTGGAAATATTATTGCAAGGGCACAGGAGCCTTTTAAGGTCATCGCATTTTATACGGCCCGGGAAGATAAGGCGCACATCAGCTTTGTACATGAGGCGAACCGCTGGTTCCCGGAAATGGCGAAGAAGTATGGATTCGTTTATGATTCCACGAATGACTGGAGCAGGATGAACGACGACTTCCTGGCACGTTACCAGGTGGTGGTATTCCTGGATACCCGCCCGGATGATCCGCAGCAAAGGGCGGCGTTCGAGCGGTATATGAAGAAAGGAGGAGGGTGGATGGGATTCCATTTTGCCGCCTTTGCCCTCACGCCTTCCGACTTTCCACAGAATTGGGATTGGTACCATAATGAGTTCATCGGCGCAGGCAGCTATGTCAGCAATACCTGGCATCCTACTTCGGCCGTGCTCAGGGTGGAGGATCCCCGTCATCCCGTGGTGAGGCATATGCCTTTGACGTTCTCTACGGCACCCAATGAATGGTACCGGTGGTCTAACGATCTCCGCTCCAATCCGGACATCGAGATCCTTTTATCCATCGACTCCACCAGCTTTCCCCTGGGGACCGGTCCGAAGCCACATGAGATCTGGCACAGCGGCTATTACCCGGTCGTCTGGACGAACAGGAAATACCGGATGATCTATTTCAACATGGGGCATAACGACATCGATTACGACAACAAGACGGATAAAGAGCTGTCCTTTACGTTGAAGAACGAGATGGAGGAAAAGCTGATCGTGGATGCGCTGCTGTGGTTGGGCCGTCCATAAGCAGACGACGTGTCATGCGGTTGATAGCATTTTTATCACCAGACCGATCTGGCCGAGATGATACATGTCATGGTGGATCAGGCCTTCCGCGTAATATAGGTAGCTGTGTTGCTCCTTATCCATCTGTTCCAGGTAGTCATCATTTTGTTGATCCAGGAATGTAATGATGTCCTGCTGACTTTTAAAGAATTTTTCTTTTAATATATCCCATCCTTCCTGCCGGAGGGAGTCATTGTCCTTCCAGTTGGCGGAGCTGTCCATGGTGATGGTCCTTGAGCCGCCTTTCAGGATGGAAAGGACGGAAATGCGCCATTCCAGCAGGTGGGACACAAGCTCTGCCACGCTATGGACGGAGGGGAGGGGGCGGGTAAAAGCCTGCTCTTCGGTGAGGCCGGACAATTTTTTTGAAAAGGTCTCGTCTACCCAGGGTTCGCCGTCGATGACTTCGGATAGCTGGCGGGTAAGGTTATGGATGATGTTTTTCATATGGGAATTTACAAATATTTTACGGCAGAACGAACCAAAGGTTCGTTGTCCGTAACCGACAGGTTACGACCGAGGAGGAGCGTGTCGAAGCAGCTCCGACGAAGGTCTCAGATATTAGCTCTTTCAGGAAAACGGGTTATATTTTCAGGTGACCCGTTTTCCTGACATTCTTATCTTCGCAGGATATGAACGATCTTAAGCAACAGGCCGCCCTGGCGGCTGTAAAACTTATCAGGGACAAGAGCATTGTCGGTTTCGGGGCGGGCAGCACCATCGCCCACCTGGTGCAGGGTATCAAAGAGCAGCCGGCCCTGGCCGGATCGATCACCACGGTGACGTCTTCTTTTAATACAAAGCTGCTCTTACAGCAATCGGGCTTTGTGGTAAAAGACATGGAGGACCTGGAGGAGATAGACCTGTATTTCGATGGGTGCGATCAATTCGACAGCCGGCTGAATGCGCTCAAGAGCGGCGGTGGCATCCACACACGGGAAAAGATACTTGCGTCCATGGCCCGAGAGTTCATCCTCATCGGAGATGAGTCGAAGTACGTGGAACAGCTGGATGGTAAATACCCATTGGTGGTGGAGGTGATCCCTGACGCGCTGTCCTTTGTCATGAGCCGCTTGCAGCAGTCGCTGCATCCATCGGAGTGCCGGATCAGGCTAAGCGACAGGAAGGATGGAGCCGTCATAACGGAGAACGGCAACTATCTCCTGGATTGCAGGTGGCCGGTGTTTCCGGACCCGGCGCTGGTGAATGAAAAAGTGATCAGGATACCCGGCGTGCTGGAGCATTCCTTATTTTTCAATATTGCCTGCTTAGGGATCGTCGCAGGCGCGGGAGGAATTAAAATTGTACGGTGATATGCATTCAGAAAAGGTAGTACTACTGCTGGGCGCCAATTCAGATGTCGCGAAGGCGGCCATCCAACAATATGTTGATAAGGGTATGCGCGTCATTGCCGCGTCAAGGAATACGGAGGAGCTGCAGGCTTTTGTCGGCCGGAGCGTGTCCGACCCCGCGCGTGTGACCATCCTTCATTTCGATGCAGTTGTTTTCGACGATCATCACCGGTTTTATGACAGCCTTCCGGAGAAGCCGCATATCGTCGTCTATGCCGCGGGATTTCTCCGGGATAATGTGAAGGCGATGCAGGACTGGGCGGGCGCTTACCAGATGATGAACGTACATTATGCAGGGGCCGTCTCTATCCTGAATATCATCGTGACGGATGAGAACAACCCGCGTTTGGAAAGGATCATCGGTCTCTCTTCTTTATCGGGGGTACGTGGGAGGAAAAGTAATTTTATATATGGCAGCACGAAGGCTGCTTTTACACAATACCTGGCGGGATTGCGTCAGTTCCTTTTCCAACGGGGGGTGAAAGTAAACGTGATCGTGGCGGGCTATATCCGGAGCAAAATGACGGCGGGACTGGGGTTGCCGGAGTCGCTGATGCTGGAACCTTCCTATATTGCCCGGGCGGTGGTAGAGGCAGGGGGGCGTTTTACGATCGTGCCTGGCTTCAAATGGAAGATGATCTATTGGATCCTTCGGCTGTCACCGGAGCAGCTGGTGGCCAGGCTGCCTTAAGGGCGCTGTTATTCGTCTTTCAGATATTTAAAAACATTCTTTTTATACGTTTCCAGGTCTTCCAGGTTGGTGAATTCTTCGAATTTATAATGCTGGCCGGAAGGCTGTATTCTTTCCAGCACTACTTTCCCTCCACCGACCAACACGCTGCGGGCCCTGCGAAACACCTGTCCGAGACTGGCAGTGTCGTTGAGGGTCTGCCACTCTTCGATGTTATTGACGGAAATAACGAGGTCTTCCATACAGCAAAGGTACTTAATGTCCGGAAAACGCACGAAGATCGGGCGAGATGGGCGGCAGTGCCTTTTCAATGGCCGCGCGATCTTTTTCGAACTGCGGCGGCAATTTCAGGGACTGTCCCAGCTGATCCTGCGGCTCGTCTACCTGGAAGCCGGGGCCGCTGGTGGCGATCTCAAAGAGGACGCCTCCCGGCTCTCTGAAATAAATGGAGGTGAAATAATTTCTATCGAGGACGGGAGTAGGGTTTAACTGGCGCTCCACCAGCCGTTGGCGGACCTGGGCCTGGGCCTCGCGGGTGGGTGTGGCAAAGGCGATGTGATGGACGGTACCGCTGCCCGACAATCCCTTCAGGCTATCGGGCATGCACACGACGTCCACGTAGTTCCCGGGGGTGTTCCTGGCGGCAAAGCGGAAGCGGTTGCCTCTCTCGGCGACCAGCACGTGATCCAGCTGTTCCGTCAGCAATCCGGCTGTACGTTCGTAACCTTCCTGTCCTATCTCGACATTATAAAATCCTTTAATGGCATGCTGCGGTGGGACAGGTCCGTGAATGAACCCCTGTCTTTCGTCCTTATCGGTGAAAACGAGCTCCAGTCCAAGCCCATCGAAATCCTCAAAATAAACGACCACTTCGCTGTCGAAACGCTCCTGCGGGTCTTTATAGTTAATACCGAATTTGTGCAGGCGGTCTGTCCAGTATTCCAGGGAAGTGGCTGCCAGGGAGAATGTCGTTGTATTGAGCATACCCTTGCCATGCCGGCCGCTTACCAATCCCTGGTAAGGAAAGAAAGTAAGGATACTGCCGGGATGTCCTTCCTCATCTCCATAATAAAAGTGATAGACTTCCTTTGCATCGAAATTGACCGTTTTTTTAACCAGCCGCATGCCCAGTATGCCTGCGTAGAAATTGATGTTTTTCTGTGCATCGCTGGTGAGGGCCGTGACATGATGAATACCGGTGATCGATTTCTCCATATTGTCGTAAATTTATAAAAAAATGAGACTATGGGTATTGCAGATAAATTATTTAATATGAAAAATGAGAAAGCAGCCGCCAACCTGAAAGCAGGAGAGGAATTCCTGGCTGCCAACAAGAACAAGCCAGGCGTTGTAGCGTTGCCCAGCGGATTGCAATATGAGGTCATTACTGAAGGCACGGGCGGCAAGCCACTGGCTACGAATAAGGTCACCTGTCATTACCATGGCACGCTGATCGACGGAACAGTGTTTGACAGCTCCGTTAAGCGTGGACAGCCGGCTACTTTCCCGCTGAATGCCGTCATCAAAGGCTGGACAGAGGGCCTGCAGCTGATGCCTACGGGCAGCAAATGGCGTTTTTTCATACCTCCGCACCTGGGCTATGGCGAAAGGGGCGCCGGCTCGCAAATAGGACCCAACAGCACGCTGATCTTCGAGGTGGAGCTGCTGGATGTGAAATAATGCTTCGCAGGATGCTACAGGATGCACAAGTGAATGATTAGGGGTAATTTCCCCTTCATGAGATCCCTTTGCTTCCTGCTTGCCATAATTGCCGGCTCCTGCTGCCTGCATGCACAATCCTCTGTAAAGTCCGTCCCTGCGGGGATCGACGGTATCCGATCGAATTTTTCACAACCTCCTGCCGCTGCACGACCGGGTGTTTACTGGTACTTTATGGATGGCAACCGGACCAAGGCTGCGATGACGGCGGACCTGGAGTCCATGAGAAGGGCAGGCATCGGCAATGTGGTGTTCCTGGAAGTCAATGTGGGCGTCCCCCGTGGGCCGGTGGATCTTCTTAGTGACGAATGGAAGGAGATGTTCAGGTATGCTGTCCGGGAGAGCGAGCGGCTGGGCATAGAGATCACCTTGGGTACGGGGCCCGGGTGGGCCGGTAGCGGTGGTCCCTGGGTAAAGCCTGCGCAATCCATGCAGCATCTCGTTTTCAGTACGGTGCAGGTCGACGAAAAGTCGAAAGGGAAGAAGATCGTCCTGCCTCTCCCGGCCCCGAAGAAACCTTATTTCGGATATGGCAGCCTGACGCCTGCGCTCCGGAAAGAATGGGATGATTTTTATGAGGACGTGGCAGTGCTGGCATTTCCAACGAGAGACACCGGTAACAGCATAAAAGACATCGATGAGAAGGCGCTATACTACCGGGCGCCCTATACTTCCACGGAAGGTGTCAGGGCATATTTTACGGCAATTGCAGATTTTCCTCAGGTGCAGCAAGGCGCTGTCATCCCAAAGGAACAGGTCATCGACCTGACGGGTAAGCTGTCCGCCGACGGTACCCTGAACTGGGATGCGCCTCCGGGAAACTGGACCATCCTTCGGTGTGTAAGCCGTAACAATGGCGCCGTCACCCGTCCTGCGCCTGTGCCGGGACTGGGTTTTGAGGTGGATAAGATGGATACTGTCTCGTTGAAAGCTCACCTGGATAAATATGTAGGAGAATTGCTGGAAAGGACGGGCGAGCCGGATACAAGTCTTGCCGGAGGTTTTAAGCGCCTGCATATCGACAGCTGGGAGATGGGCGCCCAGAACTGGACACAACATTTCCGGGAGGAGTTCGTAAAGCGAAGAGGGTATGACCCCTTGCCTTTTTATCCTGTGTATGCAGGCAATATCGTCGGAAGTCTTGCCATCAGCGAGCGATTCCTTTGGGACCTTCGGCAGACCTGCCAGGAGCTGGTGCTGGCTTACCATGCCGGACAGGTGAAGGAATACAGTCATCGCCACGGAATGTTATTGTCGATCGAGCCGTATGATATGAACCCGGCGGCGGACCTGGAGCTGGGAGCCATAGCGGATATACCTATGTGTGAGTTCTGGAGCAAAGGTTTTGGCTTTAACTCCTCTTTCAGCTGTATCGAAGCAACTTCCATCGCGCATGTCAACGGAATATCCCTTGTGCCCGCAGAGGCATTTACCGCTGATGACCGTGAAGGCTGGAAGCAATTCCCCGGGTCGATGAAGAACCAGGGGGACTGGGCTTTTGCGACAGGGATCAACCGGCTGGTGTTCCATACATTTCAACATCAATCATTAGATGATAAGTACCGTCCGGGGATGACGATGGGGCCATATGGCGTACATTGGAACAGGGCGCAGAGCTGGTGGTCGATGGCTGATGGCTATCACCGCTATATCACAAGATGCCAATATCTCTTGCAGCAGGGCCGCACAGTGGCGGATATATTATACCTGACTCCTGAAGGCGCTCCCCATGTTTTCAGGGCGCCTGCTTCTGCCATGGACGGAGATGCCGTTCTGCCTGACAGGAAGGGATTCAATTTCGACGGATGCGCACCGGGCCAGCTGTACAAGGCTACGGTGCAAAATGGGAGGATCGTTTTTCCCGGCGGCGCCGAATACAGGGTGCTGGTATTGCCGGCGACTGCTACGATGACGCCTGCATTGTTGGAAAAGATCGTTGCCCTGATGAAGGCGGGAGCGACGGTGATCGGCGCGCCGCCGCTGCATAGTCCCGGCTTGTCGGACTATCCCCGCTGTGATCAGCGTGTGGCGGAGCTTGCTGCGAATTGGAAAGGGATAATGGTGCAGGAAGGGAAGGACGGCAGCTTGTACCCAACGTATGAAGTCACCTCGAAGATATTGCATGCTATGGGGGCTGTAGAGGATCTTGCGTCCGCGGCTCCGTTGCGGTATACGCACAGGACGGGAAAGGACTGGGACATGTATTTTGTCGCCAATAAGGTGGACAGCGCTTTCAGTACCGATGTGTCTTTCAGGGTAGAAGCCGGTACACCGGAACTATGGGATGCGGTGACAGGAACGTCAAGGCCGTTGCCGGAGTTTGCTCTTAAAGATGGAAGGACGGTTGTGCCGTTGAAATTCCAGCCGTACCAGAGTTTTTTTATTGTATACAGGAGAGGGGCTGCTGCGGGGAAGGGGAAGAATTTTCCGGCAAGTCATGGGTTGATGACGCTTCGGGGCCCGTGGTCGGTGGCTTTCGACACGGTCTGGGGAGGCCCGGCGCAGGTGAAATTCGATTCGCTCTATGACTGGACAGCCAGCAAGGTGGACGGCATCCGCTATTATTCCGGCGAAGCGCATTACCGAAAGACATTTGATCTGACCCTCCCCCAACACGGACGGGTATACCTGGATCTCGGCAAGGTAAAAGATATGGCGCGGGTGCGGCTCAATGGAAAAGACCTGGGTGTGTTATGGACGGCGCCCTGGCGGGTGGATATCACGGATATTGCCCGGGCGAAGGGTAACAAGCTGGACATTACGATCGCTAACCGGTGGCCCAACAGGCTGATCGGGGATGAGCGGTTGCCTGATGACGGCATCAAAGGTGACAAGTGGCCGGAGTGGTTGGAAAAGGGGCAGCCACGGACCAGCGGCAGATTCACATTTACTACGTATAAACATTATACAAAGGACTCGCCGTTGTTGCCTTCGGGATTGCTGGGGCCGGTGCGGGTGGTGGGGGAGGAGTAGGACACTATAAACCACCCATGATCTTCAGGATCTTCCGCAACCCTTCTTTGTTATAATTTTGGATCATATCATCATCGAAAGTATGCCGCATCCTATCCAGCGAGGGAGCGGAGATCTGCCATCCCAGGGGCAGGACGGGTGAATAGAATTTCCCTTTTGCGTCGCTGATGCAGGTAGCCGTTATCCAGACGGAAGAATAATCACTGCGGATACCGGGGAACTGTGTAGAATCGGATACATATCGAAACTGGAGTATATTGTCTGCAGCCAGTGCATTCCCATTGATACCACTGTTGACCATGCCAACCAGGGGACTGATGGGCTCGAATCGATTGGATACCAGCTGACGGGTGTCCGGATTGTAATAAGGGTTATTGGTTATAGAGACAAAATAAAAGCGCACCTTTTTCATCAGCTGGGCAAACACGGTGTCCTTTTCGCCGCCGGGCCTGCGGCATCCCTGCCTGGCCAGGCTGATGAATATACCTTCTGAAGTGGAGGCGCCGGAATTATCTTTTGCTCCCCCATCCATAAAATGATATCCGGGACCTATTTTACCGCTGGGACTGATGAAGGGGAAGCGGGCGCTGAGGAAGGCGCCGGTCATTAGCGGCATATACATGGGCAGGTCTTTCTCTTTTTTCCGTTGGGCATTCAGCGCCGCCAGTCTTTCTCTTACGAAGATGGTGCCGGGGAAATCCCTGTGCGACAGCTCTACAGGGGCCATGATGCCTTTTAGCCCATCGTCTATATTCAAGGTATTCGAAAATAACAGGGGTACTTCAAAGCGGGCAGGATTGGCGGCGGCAGTATCCCATAATGTGTTGAAATTCCGGTCCAGTCTAATGTCGAGTGAGCTGTGTCCAAACCCTTCCCAGATACTTTCCTGTATGGCGGACCTGTCTCTCCACACCGGGTAGCCTGCTATGGAAGCCCATACGTCCCGGCCGATCATATTACCCAGTACAGGAGTGAGAAAATCATGTTTGTAGAATTTTTCAAAATGATCCAGGCTGTATGCTCCGGCAGCCGAATCCAGGTATCTTGCCCGGTAGGCGCATTGGACGGATGCACCGATAGTGCCGCCGGAAGCGCCGCTGACGGAGAAGACATAATGTTCGAAGCCTTTGTGATTTTTGCTGTTGCGTATCAGGGTGCTGTCCATATAGGAGAACACCATGTTTGTAAAGGCCGCAGCTTTGATGCCGCCGCCATAGGTATTGACGAGGAATATAGGGTATTCGTCCGGAGTGCTGAGGATCTCGTCCCTGCGATGCAGGAGCCAGCTGTGAAAATAGTCGTTGAGAGAAAGCGGCGAGCTGGTGGTTGAAGACTGTGACCTGTGAGACGATGGAAGAAGCCGCACCGCGTGATAGTCATTGGGAACGCTGGCAGCGACGATCACCCCGGCGGTGACGATGAAAAGGACCAGGTTGATCCTTAGCCAGAGGCTGACCCGTATCAGCAGCGTGAAGAGCATGATGTAGAAAATGATGCCGGACAGGAGGACGGGAAGGGTGAGGTAATTGCAATCCAATCCCAGTATCGTCATCGGAAAGATATTGAAGAGGACGAAAAGAATGGCCAGGGCGCCACTGCCCAGTATCACCGGCCAGCCTATCTTTCTACCCCACCAGCTTTTTTCCTTAAAGACATAGCTTCTTGTGCTCACGAAGATCCAAAAGGCCAGGCCCATCAGCAGCAGGTGCACGAAAAGCCAGAACAGGGAGCTGGGGGCATAGCTCTGTTCATCCAGAATGAAATATCTGATAAGGGCGGGGGATATCAATCCAAGGAAGATCCATGTAAAGATCGTAATGGTCCTGGCCATGGGCTTGCCCCGGCGTGTTGCTATCCATTTAAATGCATTGGCGGCGACGTCGAACCGGATCAGCACGAAGAAGATGCTTAACAGCGCGACCAGCCAGATCACGGGCGGGAAAATATCCAGGGGGAAATGGATATTCAGCACTTTCAGCGCATTCAATATTGAAGCGGAGGGAATGAGGATCGTGATCACACCGAGGTAGCGGGATACTTTTTTTTCCGACGCTTCCCGTTCGGGGTCTGAGATAGCTGGCTCTGTCATGGGACATACCGGCCCCGTATATTCTTTTTCAAAGAACAGTTTGGCCAGCCACCAATTGAGAAAGGCGGCCACCAGGACGATGCCTACGAAAAGGAACACTCCTGTGTCGGTGGAGTTGCTGTTCACCAGCAGGTCCTGTCCCTGGTCCATCGCCCAGATGGGCAGCGAGAATGCGAGGACGCTGATGATGATCACTCTATAGCGGAACAGCTGCAGCGTCTTGGCGCGGATGTAGGCGGACAGCCACTGGAGGCCTCCATCCTTCATGATAAGGGTATATGGCAGATAGATCAGCAGCAGGAAGCCCAGGATGCTGATCTTGGTCCGGGCCATGGCGCAGACGAGGCTTGCGGTAAATGCACCGGCTTCCGAGGTCTTGTCGATGCCATCGTTTATGAAACGCAGCATGCCGATGTTCTCTATCACGTCACAGCCGCCGGCAATGATGATGAGTGCCACCAGGATATCACTTACAGGGCGGCCGGCTTTATTGATCCGTGTCTGAAGCCCTGCGATGATGATGACGCCAAGCGCCGTGTATAGCAGTATGAACAGGAAGTCCATGCGTACATCCGTACGGGCCCTATGGAGCCTGTTGATGGAGGGAGGCGTGGGCCGGCAGGGGTCGGAGGCCGTACGGTCAAGGGTATCCTGTTTCCATGATTGAACGATGGCGCTGTCGACGGTGCGGCTGCGGCCCAGCTCGAGCGATACGATGCCTTTTGGCGCCAGGTCATTTTCCAGGTAGGTCTGGTCTTTCAGCTGCAGGAAGGCAACGATAAAGGTCACCGCCAAAACAGGCCAGAAAAGGACTGAAAAATGGCGGTGTATAAAGTAGTAAAAACTACTGCTGATTTTAAAGGGCATAGGTGGAGGTTATGCCCTGAAGGTACATTATTTTATTTGGTAACTTTTACGTCGAAAACATCCCTGATACAATTGAAATTATCTTTCACCGTATAGGTCGTCGCAGATCCGGGGCTTACGGTGATGCTCCTGGTGGTGGCCTTACTCTTGCTCCAGCGGTAGTCGCCGATGAATGAGGCGGTGAGCGTGATGCTGTCGCCTTTTCTGACAGTAAGGGTCTGGCGGCGGTCTGTATGCTTCATCACGGTAAAGTGATCACGGATCTCGCCGTCGGCGCAGATCCATTTCCAGTCGAGCCGGGAGCCTTGTATCTCCAGCATGCCGGCGCCTCCGTGGGCAGCGTCGGAATAGGGAAGGGCGTCATGAGGGAACGAAGCCTGCTTGCCGCCCAGCTGTCCGGCAGATCCGCTGACAAGGTACACTGTTCCCGGAGCCCCTTCTTCTTTGATGTAAGGGCAGGAATTGGGTGTGTTGTCATATCGTCCTGACGAAGCGCTGACCAGGTGAGTCGTGGAGTCAAAGGTGGCTTCCATCCCGTAGTGTCCTTTCATCAGCCTGGACCGCTCGTAATCGTGGCTGTGTCCGCAGAGGACCAGGTCCACGCCGTAACGTTCCAATATGCGTATGAAATTTTCCCGGATATGCACTAATTCCTGTTCCTTGTCGGAATTATGCGACCCCATCGTATAGGGAGGATGGTGCCAGTAGGCGATGATCCATCCTTTGTTGTGATTGGCATCCAGGTCCTTTTTTATCCATTGGACCTGGGGTCCTGCCGTATCGTATATACGATATTGACCTTCTTCGATGCCATAAGCATCCAGGGAAAGAAAATGGATATTGCCCAGGTCGAATGAATAGAAGGCGGGGTTATGCGAAGCAACGCCGCCGGCTTCTCCCTCCACCGGCATGGAAAAATTCTGGAAGTAAGCTACCTGGTGGGTTTTCTGCACCTTCTCTTCCGCGGAATCGCCATCATAATAATCATGATTACCGGGAGAGGGGTATAGCGGATATTTAGGCAGCAGGTTGTCTTTATAGATATTGAAAAAATTCGATTGGAATTCGGCGTCCCTGCCGCTGCTGTAGGAGTTGTCGCCCAGCAGGATCCACGAATCCATATAGTGGTCCCCCAGGTAACGGACAAGCTGATCTCTTACATTGCGCTGGTTGACGGAATTATTGCCGCAGTCGCCTACGACACCAATGCGGTAAAACCCTTCTGTGCCGGGAACAGGCAGGGTGGTGAAATAATTATCAGGTCCGGTTTGCAGGGTATCCCTGTACGAACCAATGGAATAATAGTACCTGGTGCCGGGCTGCAGCCCTTCCAGCTTTATTTTATGCTCCGATAAGAGGACCGTATCCTGGGCTGTCTTGTCCATTTGCCCCTGGTTGGCTCCATAACGGACAATGCCTCTTACGAGGGCATCGGTCCTCCAGCGGATGACGATGCTGTTAGGGGTCGCCACCTGGAGATAAGGACCCCGCAGGAGATTGGCGCGAGGCTTGACGGGACGCTGGGCCGTGAGGGAGCTGCAAGCGAGAAGACATAAGCTGCAAGCTATAAGCTGTGAGCGATAAGCGACTAGCTGTGAGCTTCGAGCCTTGAGCTGTGAGCGAAGGATTTTGAGGAATTTGTACATGTTCTGCGAAATTAGGTGTAGTATATTAAGCAAAGGTTAAGGATTGTCAGTCAACCCATGCAGGAATTGTATGATGTCCTGCAATTCTTTTTTGGTAAGTCCCAGGGCATGGGGTGACAGGGTTTGCGAGGGCATGTCCAGGCCCAGTCCCTGGCCGCCGCCCTTGTTATAGAATTCCAATACTTTTTCCAGGCTGTGAAATGCGCCATTGTGCATATAGGGGGCGGTGACGGCCGTATTCCTTACGGTAGGTGTTTTGAAAGCCCCTTTGAAGAACGGTAATGGGTAAATGTTGTACCGTCCCTGGTCCTTACTGAGCTGCGGCCTGTCCAGCCGGTCGGTACGGGTGGTCCCCAGCACTTCGAATTCCGTCACGGCGTAATCGGGAGGGATCAGCCCGTTGAAAAGCGGCATAAAATGACAGGTGGCGCATTGCGCCTTCCCCATGAAGAGGTTGGCGCCCCTCACCTGACTTGTGGTGAGCAGGCTGTCGGGACCTCCTTCTATATAGCTATCGAAAGGTGAATGCTGTGGATGGAGGGTCCGGATGTAGGCCGCAATGGCCTGTGCGATGGAAGTGATGTCGGGTCGTGTGGAATGCATCTCTTTGGGGTCCCGGAGTACAGTGGCGATCTGATCTTCCAGGGAGGCAGCCCGGCCGTCCCAGAATTGTCTGTGTTGAAAGCCAGCATATAACAGGGACGGGGCATTCCTGTCCAGCCGGCTATGGCCGTCGAAAGCAAGCGGTGTGGTCAGGCCGTCCGTGAATTTTTTTTCGGGGGCATGGCAGGTGGCGCAGCTGCGTTGACCATTGCCGGAAAGCGACCTGTCGTAGAAGAGTCGTTTGCCATTGGTGATGAGGGCAGTGTCGGATGGACCCGTGATAAACGCATTAGGACTGAATAGGTCGGTGCTCTTTTGTTGTATCAGCAGGTTCAGCCGACGTTGCAGGGGGAGCGCATAATATTTCAGGAAATGCAGCCTGTCGAAGGTGTCGAAGTTCCCGTGCATCCTGCAATAGGTGATGGAGCTATCGAGGCAGGATCGAAGGGAGCCGGCGGGATCGTATGGTTCGAGCTGATACTTTATGGATAACAGCGATCCGTAGGCTTCGGCAATGCCGGTCTTTAAATAAGGGGCGTCATACCCTGTAATATCGAGGGTGATGATCCGAATGAGCTCTACGCGCAGGCTTTCCAGTATTTGTTCATCGCCGGCGTGGAGGTCATACAGCAGCGCGTTAAGGTCGGATGCCGAACTGGCGACTGCGGAGGATTGCTCCAGCAGCTGCCGCCGCCTGTCCGGGGTATTTGTCTCGTACAGCAGGGTTTCGATGACCTGCAGTCCCAGCGGTGACTGGTATTCCATGCCCGGCTCTTCCGCCTCGAATTTAGGGGCCCTGTTATAGATGCGGGAAGAGGTGCGAAAAAAGTACTCCAAAAAAGATTCGATCTTTTTCCAGGCGGCCCGGCATTCGATGAGCCGGCGCCGGACATCTGCCACGGACCTTCCGTTGTGGAGGTCCATCGTACGGATGGCTATATGCAGGTCGGCGCAGCAGCGGGCGAAGACGGGAGCCTCTGTCTTGAAATATTCCACTGCGTTAGCTACGCCGGGAGAAGGATCGGGCGAGGGTGGGCGGATCAGCCCGGTGATCAGCAGACTGGTGAGCAAGAGTATGATAATGACCGGCCTCATGGAGGCAAGGTAACTATTTTCCTAAAGCCTTGTTGATGGGGGCCCTATCAATATATTGAACCGACACATCTATCTTATCATTGCTGTTGTAATGTTGGTCAGTATGGACCCAGAAGCTCAGCTTTTTCCCGTTCTTATATTTTACGTCGACCATATACCATCCCAAAAGCCAGATGCCGGGAATATCCGGACCTTGCTGAGGCTTGTTGACTTTAATGGGCAGCCAGATGTCTTTGGAAAAAGAAATGGAGTCAATAACCTTTGTACGGCGTTCCGTCCAATATTTTCCTATGGCTTCTTTACCGACCAGGCTATCCCCGGAAGACCAGTTGAATACGGCGTTGTCGGCAAAGGCGTCCAGCCATCCATTCATATCCCCGGACGACAACATGGCCAATCCTTTCCTGCCCATCTCTGCATAACGGGCATCGGCAAACTCCGATTGTTGGGAAGTCATTGGTTTGGAGGTTGCCGTGGTGTCTTTTGTGTCAGTGGCAGCAGGTTCGGAGGGCTTGCTGTTGCAGGATGTCAGCAGACAGTATCCCACAGCGAAAAACAGGAGCTTTTTCATGATGGCGGCATTTAGATGATGAATAAATAAAAGCGAAAGGTCGGAGATAGGCCTAAGGCAGGGTAGATTGGCGAGTTATTCGAATGTTGAAAATATGTAATATATTTTTATCCTGCAAATGATTTTTTTAGCCCACTAACGGTAATGTGTTATTTTACTTCGAAGCTTACGATACTGCTACCCGCCGATCCATCTGCCGCCAGGCCTTCCACTACCACCACGTATCTCCCTGGAAGATCCGAAGTATAAAACTCCAGCTTCCCTTTGCCGGAGGCATCCATTGGCACCACGGGCGACCAGAACAGCACATTCCTGAAATCCGGCAGATGGCTTTCCGGTGCTTCACCTTCCGCATACGAAGGCGAATAGAATTCCCTTTCCAATTGTAACCCTTCATAATCGACGACGGTGGCACGCGGATCGAGCGTGTATCCCCCCAGGTCTCCTTTATAAGTGATCCAGTTCATGACACCGTCAAAAGTCGTCCCTCCCAAAAAGTATTTTTTTTGCAGTGTTTCCAATTTTCTCACTTTGAGGGGATCCAAAGTCATCAGTTTGTCGATATCGAAGACAGGGACGCCATCCAGCAGGATCAGCGGGTCGCTCTCAAAAATACGGTTATTGGGAAGGTCGAACAGAGGAAGATGGAAATGAGCGTTCTTCCTTTTAACCAACATCAATGTAACATACTCGCGCATGACTTCTTCCATGGTTGTGAACCGGGTGTAGTCATCGAGCAGGTAATGATGGTCGGGCCTGAAATAGAACGTATTGGTGTCAACAGCAGGAAAGTGTAATTGCTTTAGCTTTTCCCCATAGTATTTATGCACGACCTGTGCAGCAATGCTCTTGTCGGCAAGCGCTGTAGCGTAGCCGGGAGTTAGCGTAAAGGGCGGCGCCGGAGCATCGGTGTATTTTTCCATGAAGGGGTTGTCGATCTCAACTCTGCTGATGCTGTCTTCGGTCGGGTTGGTCTGCACGATGATCTCCTCACCGCCATAAAGGTCTTTCATCTCGAATTTCAACTGTCCTTCCTGGGAGGAATAAGCAGAGGTAAACTGCGTTCTTGTTCCCGGTACGGATAAAAATGCCTGCACGGCTTCCTCTTTGGCGCCTGTCCGCGTGTTTACTACGGCGCCTGAGATGATGGCTCCATTGTATTCGGGAAGGAACTTAAAGTCCGGCACGGAATGATGGACCACTTCGTCCCAGCTGAACCTTCTCCAGCCATGTGATAGCATGAGATTATCCATGGCCTGTATGTCTTCAGGGTGATGGAAGTAATAATCCGGGGATTCTATTCTCCCCTTCAGATCGGAGGTCAGATAAAGGTATGCGGTGATATCTGTTTCCGGGATTGTCTGCAGGGAGTCCACGCGAAATACGGACAGCGAGCAATCGGCTGAGAGGGACATATTGCCGGCTCCCGTCGGGCTTACCCGGACGCTTATCTTTTGCCGCGTGGCATAGGTGTCCTTATCTGTATCGAGGCCAATGTTGAGGCGGTGGGAAGGGGATTTAAAGACCAGCCTTTCACACATAGCCTGTCTGGAAGTATTGAACACCGTCAGATGGGAGATGCCATCGCCCAGGATGTTCTTATCGATGAGAAAACCTGCCTTTCCTTCTTTTAACAGGGCGGCTTCTGTCACTTTAACGGACTGCCGGGTATGTGCGATGAGATAAATTTCGGCGCCGGCGGTAGTGGACTGGATGTTTACCCGGATATGGTCAGAGCCTTCCTCCGATACGGACATCACCATGCCTTCTTTGGCGGCGGCCGGTAAAAGATTGCTGATGGCGGCGCCATCGGGCAGCCTGATCGTGGAGCGATAGCGATGGCCCGGCCGGGGTGTCAGTATGAAGTTGCCTATTCCGAATTTCAGGGGAAGAAAACGGGCAACAGTGTCCTGGTCATCTTCTGTTACTACCCCAGGGCATTCGATGCCTCTCCCGTATTGATCCGAGATCCTGAAGGCTACTTTACTGCTGATGTTCTCTACCAGGTGACCCCCTTCCGGAAAAAAGGCAACCTCGTATTTCAGGGGTGTTGCTGCGATGGCCGCTTCGGCGGACTTGCGGGCATTGACGATGGTGATGGTCTTCTCAAAGAACCAGTCCTCTCCAAAGTTTTTCATCCAGCTGGTGTAGCCACGTATTTTATAATTTCCCGAACGTAGGGTCATGGGGAGGAAGAGGGAGCCATCCCCGTGACCTTTGTGCAGTCCGATCTTTGACTGCAGCACAGGCTTGTTGTTCCTGTCCAGCCATTCCAGGTAGGCCACTTTGCTCAGGTCGAGCGGGTGATGACCGCCGGCGTCCACGACGTACAGTTTGAACCAGCATAGCTCACCGGCGACGTAGAACTCCTTATCGGTGTGTATGTACAGCTTTTCCCGCAGGCGCTGGGCGCCGTATTGATCCAGATCTTTTTTAAGGGATACCGGCGTCACATCCTGGGCAGGCAGGGATAAGGTCAATAAGACGGGCAACAATAACAGGGTAATATGTCTTGTCATTTGTTAATCAGGTTATTTGTTCAATATGGCCAGAACGAAGGTCTTGTTGTACTTCCCCCGCGGGCGCGGCAATCCGCGCAGTCGAGGGTGTTGCCGATCCATCCGTCAGGCATGCCATTGGTGAAATGCAATTCTATCGGGACATAACCTCCCCCGGGCCCAAAAAATGCCTTCAGCTGATCGGCCTGCATGGGAACCACGGTATCCGGCATGGAGCAGATGTTATAATGTCGCCAGGAGGGCACCTGGGCCCTGTCGATAAAGATCCTTTGTTGTTGTACGGTACCTGCAGAGACAAAGCCGATCACTTGCTCTGCGGGATCGCTCAGGGAGTGAATATTTCCCTTAAGCTCCGAGGGCTGGGCATCAAAGATGGATCCCAGCGATTCACTGTTGCGCTGCATGCGTGTCAAATAATTATAGGCATCTTCCGTCAATGCATACTGCCGGACCAGTATGCTGTACTTTACGCTCAGCTGTTCCGCATCCATAGGAATGTGATTGATCAGGTGGAGATAGATGACGTCCTGCGCCAATTTGGCCGAGCTGCCCAGGAGAATGGCTGTGGAGATCCCGTTCTTCCAGCAATTGTAGATCTGTTCCGAATCGGGCCTGTTATCCACCCGGGGCGGGGGCTCACGGTAGACGCCGCTGGAATACTCCCCGGAATTGTACTGCCAGGTCTCATTGTATTGCCATTGATAGTACCGGGTGGCATTGGATCCGTCATGGGCATTGGCATATATGTCCACGCCGTCGCTGTGGAGGGTCCAGGAGATGCTGTCGATAGCTGGAGTGGGCTTGAAAGGGGTGTAGTCGGAGAGATATTCTTTATTACCGGAAGTATGGATACGGAGCCGGTATTTTGCCGTGGGAAGGAGCGGTAAGGCGTCCGCCGTGTAGACGCCATTGACTTGTTCCATCAGCGGATAGGTCGAATTATCATCGCCTTCCACCTGCAGGTGCGCTTTCCCTTCCAACGTCAGGCCCGCATTGCCGGACAGCGGCATCGTACGGCTCAATGTAAATTGGGTCGGCCCATTCCCGGTGATATATCCTTCCACAACCAGGTAACCGATGGGTGGCGCGATGTAAGGACCGTCATATTTGTCCTTACAATGCATGAGCAGTGTTGCGAGGACAAGTAAAGGCGCTGTTATTCTTAATGACTTTGTCATATGGCTGGCTTTAGAACCGAATATTAAAATTGACATAGGGAATGGCGCTTCCAAAGATGGAAAGCTTGTAACCTGATACAGCGCCGTTCTCGGATACATAATATACTGAATAAGGATTCTTTCTTCCCGTAACATTGTACACGCCGATGGTCCATGAATTATGAAACTTTTGGTGGACCTTGTGATTGCCATCTATATTGATGGAATAATCGGTACGGAAATAATCGGGGATGCGGTAAGCGTTCCTGTCTGCATATAAGGTCCTCCAGGAGCCTGCATAATAGAATTTTCCGATGGGCAGTGTAATGGGACGGCCGGTGCTGTAAGTGGCGTTGAGAGACATGCTGACGCGGTGCGAGAACCTGTAATTGCCAACCATCGTGACGTCATGAGGCTTGTCATAATTAGCGGGATAGAATTGACCGTTGTTGATCAGTTCTCCCGCATTGGGGTCATTCTGACGAAGCAGTATCCGGGAATAGGTGTAGCTCAACCAGCCGTTGACCTTGCCGGTGAGTTTTTTTATCAGCAGCTCGACGCCATAGGCTTTTCCCTTTGTCTGCAGCACATCTGTCTCTATATGGTGGTTCATGATCAGCAGTGCGCCACTCCTGTAATCCAGGAAATTCCTGATCCGCTTGTAATAGACTTCCAGGGATGTTTCGATAGTGTTGGACTTGAAATTCCTATACAGGCCCAGGGAGACCTGGTCGCCCGATTGCGGCCGGATATTGGGGTCGCTTAGTTTCCAGATATCCGTGGGCGCCATGGCAGTGGTGTTGGACAATGCATGAATGTATTGCCGCTGTGTATTGTAGCCCGCCTTGACGGAAAAATTTTCCGTCACGATATACCGGGCCGACAGCCGGTATTCCGGATTCCCATAGGTCTTTATAACTGCGCCGGAGGAATAGTTTTTGGTGCTGACGAGATTGTCTGTAGTGATGGGATGCCCCTCTGCATAGTTATTTATATTCCCGGGTCCCATATAATTATACATGGAATAACGGAGTCCGCCTTCCAGTGACAGGGCGCTGCTGATGGCATAGCGGTCGCTGAGGTACACGGCGCTTTCCAGCGCCTGCTCGGCCTGCAGCACATCGGGGACAACAAGGGAGGATTTGCCTACCGGCAGGTACGAACCCGGGTGAAGCTTATATCGCAGGGAATTGATCCCCCATTCCAGGGTATGGCTGGCGTTGAGGAAATAGGAAAAATGCGCTTTGAAATAGAGTTGGTTGATGTCGAAGGCCAGCTTGTATGCGTTGACCTTATTCTCCGTGCTGGTGATATTGTATTGGTAGCGGTCATAGCCTCCCGTAATGAGGCTGTATATTTTGTTGTTGAAAACATGTTTCCACTTGATTGCAACGTTACGGTTGCCATAGCCGTAGGTGGTGTCATTATTGAGATTGAAATGATCCTGGCTCAAATAACCTGTGAAGTAGAGATTGTTGTTCTTATTGATCTCATGGCTGATGTTGAAGTTGACGTCATAAAAGGAAGCGCGGCTATGCTTATACTGATCCGGCAGGCGGGCCAGCAGCCAGTTGGCGTATGTGGTCCTGCCTCCGAGGATAAAGGAGGTCTTCTCTTTTACCAGGGGACCTTCCAGGTTGACACGACTCGTCAACAGACCGATGCCCGCCGAGCCTGTGAACTCTTTCTTATTGCCTTCCCTGCTGTTGATGTCCAGCACGGAGGAAAGACGGCCTCCGTACTTCGCGGGAATACTGCTTTTGTAGAGCTCCACATCTTTTACCACTTCGGGATTGAATGCAGAGAACATCCCGAAGAAGTGCGCTGAATTATAGATCGTGCCGTCATTGAACAGTACCAGGTTCTGATCGGCAGAGCCGCCTCGCACATTCAGACCGGTGCTGGCTTCTCCCACCGTCTTGACACCGGGTAAGGTCATGACCACGCGCAGGACATCGGCTTCCCCGAATACTACAGGCACCTGCTTGATGGTTTTGATGTCTATTTTCTGTGCGCCCATTTGGGTCCTTCTGACGTTGCTTGCCTTTTCGGCGGAGACAATGACTTTTTTCAGGGTCATGACCTGTGTCCGGAGGTCAATGTTCATTTTACCATCGCCATACACCATTAGCAGCCTGCGGGTATCTTTCATGCCGATGCTCTGTATATTGAGGATATGGCGGCCCCTTGGGAGGGAGATGGAATAATAGCCGAACTGATCGGAGAAGACGCCAATCCTGGGACCCTCTATGTAGATGGATGCACCGACAATGGGCTCACCTGTTTTGGCGTCACGGGTATAACCCGCCAGGTTGACGATGCCCTGCAGGGGACCGTTGATCTTTTCTCCAATGGTATACAATTTATTTTCCAGCACGGCGACCTGGAGGGTATTCGCCTGTTCCTGCCGGTCACGCGGGAGGTCTTCCACCGCGGATGCGATCTTTCCTGTATCCTTCCTGTTGAAAAAGTCAGCAGGCAATTCTGTCTGGATGGCTTCTCCTTTGCCGATGAAAACATGTTTGCTCCGGTCGATGGACCAGGTCAGTTCAGTGCCTGAAAATGCCGTTTCCAACACTTTATTGAACGGCTGCTGCCGGACATCGATATCGACCCTTGTGCTGTCAAGATCCGTCGTGTCGTAATAGAACCGGTACCCTGTCTGTTTTTCCAATTCTTTCAGTACAGCAGCGATGGGTGCTTGCTTCATAGACACCGTGACGAGCTCCTCTTTTTGAGCTAAGACGCGGCTGGCGGGCAGCAATAGCAGGATAATGGTCAACCATCTAAGGGCAATAGCAGCAGTCGTCATGTGCAGTTTATTATTGAGTGGAACCATCATACCAGGCGGCAATTTTTAGGAGTGCATTTTCCTTGTCCTCACTCATATTAAGGCCATTCCTGCGCATGAATTTTCTCGCCTCTTTATTTCTATCGCCCAGGGAATGCAATAAGGACCTTTTATTGTTGACGGGGTACCAGGTATTTCCTTTTTTGAGATAATAGGACACGGCATCGTCTATGAATTTTTCTATATATTCCCTGCCGACCTCCTCCCGGATCGTCTTTTTTTCCTTTTTAAGGATACAGATCCCTCCTTTGTAGATCAGCTCATAATATCCCGGACGTGGAGCAGAAGGATTGAGGCTGTCCTTAAGACGGATGAATATATGGTTTTCTATGGTAAAGCTGTCGATCAGCTCATTGATCAGGGCGATCTTAAAGGCTCTCATGGGGGCATAGGTCACGACGAGATCCTTTACCAGATCATATACAAGGGGAAGGTCCTTGTAGAGGATGCCATTGTACAGAACGGATCCATTCCGCATATGATCTTTGTCGAAGAAAGGATGTCCCTCTTTGAGGAATTGAGCATAGACGACATATTCGCTGCCCCGGTACAGACCGCTCTCCGGGGCCAGACCTGTGTGATATTGCAGTACTGCTTTGTCGAAGGCCATTCGGGTGATTGCGCTGTCCTGATCAATTGATTGGGCCCGCGTTCTCAGTGTCAATAGATTATATATAAGCAGTAAGGCGCAGACGATTTGGTTTGCCCTTGACATTACAGAAGTTTACTAAATGACTCAATAAGGATAACTGTCTATTAAGACATTAATTTAATCAAACTCCGGTAAAGTACAGGAATGTTTTTTTAAAGCTGTGTGCGACGAATGTTGACAGTGAAATAATATCTGTTGATGATCAATACAATGGCCGGCCCCAACAAGAGGATCATCGGCGCTATGCTCTTTAGGAAAGGTATGGTGTCGTAATGCCAGGAGCGCCCCGTCACCAGCGGCAGCACTACCATGCCCATCATCGCCCACACGAAGCCTCCGTACAGTATTCCACTGGTCCACTTGTTCCTGGCCAGGAATGGTAGCCAGGGAAAAATAAAAAAGTAGATCAATGTCCAGGCCAGGCTGATGCAATAGTGCATAGCCAGCCCCAGCAGGGCTGTTGCCGGTCCTCCTGTCAATGCGCTTTTACCGATCAGGACGCTGGCGATGCCTTGCAGGAGCTGGGCAGCAGTGATCTTTCCAAAGACGGGGCCCCACATGATAATGGCATAAGCAATGTCTAAAGTGCCGGCCACCAACCATGCCAGGAGGATGGACATGATGGCCGGCTTCAGAAGACTGTTTTTAGTTGTCAGTGAAATTGTATTGGTCATAGTTTAACTAATAAGCACTGGAATTGGCAGTGGTCTCTTTGAACAGGTCACCCGCCACCAACCTGGGCGTGTTAGGGTTGGTGTTGATCTCATCCTGTGGGTAAAGGAACCGTTGCGGTAATTTGGATCCTGTCGTGGGGGGTATTCCCAACAGGTTCTTCGTCCTGCGCACGTCATTGAACTGCTCTATCTGTCCTACTGTCGAAACGTATTTTTCTTCCAGGATCTTTCTGAGCAGCGCTTGCTCCTGGCCGAGCCCGGATGCAGTGGGATTGGCCATTCCGCCCGGGCTGAAGTCGACGAGGACATAATCGTCATATTGGTAGCCATCCGGCAAATAACCGCTGTTGATATATCCGCCCGTCGCCATGTATTGGCGATGTTTGTTCAATGCCTGGAGGGCAGTGGCAGCATCGGGAGCGGTATTTTTCATAAGCGCTTCGGCCAGGATCAGCTGGTTTTCCTCAAAGGTAACCAATGGGAACGGTGTGCTGCCTGCAAAAAATCCATCCTGGTTGGAGGGATTGCCCCAGCCATCGAAATTGGAGAGCACATTGGGGTCCAGGCCGGTTGTATTCAGATCTGACTGGTAAAGGTACTCAAATCTTGCGGTCTCGTCCGTCTTGGCATCGCCGCGATACGTGGCGCTGGAAGGGTCGAGCCAGGATGCCGCAGTGGCGCCTTCGGCATTCATGTATCCCACCCGGTCATAGGAGAGGAAGGCATAATAGATATTGAAGTCGGCGGTATAGCTGGTGCCATGGGGATCCATCATATTGCCTGTGGGACTGGCGATGCCCTGCTGTGCATTGGCAATGGCATTGGCGTACTCTTTTGTATGGAGGTAATATCTTGCCTTCAGCGTATAGGCGACGGCCACCCATTTATCGGGGTCGCTCTGGAAATAGATGTCCTTCTCCGCGGGACCATTGCCAACGTGCGCCTGCAGATTGTCGATGGCGCTGTCCAGCAGCGACTGGACCCCTGCATATACATCTGCCTGCTTGTCGAATTTCGGCGTAGGATATTTGGCGGCATCGCCGGCTTCCCTGAAAGGTACGTCGCCCCAAAGATCGGCAGCTAATCCAAAGGCCTGTGCCAGCATGACCTGCGCAATGCCCGCGGTGGCTTTGTCATTCACGGCCTGCGACTGGAGCTCCACGATCTTCAGCTGACCGATAACGATGGAGTAAAGATTGTCCCAGGTGTCGTTGTAATCGCTGGAGGAGGAATTATAGTTATTGAGACTGACGTACTGTCTGTCCGCTCCCGTAAAGCTCCTGGAGAAGATGCCTGCTACACGGGCGAGATTGCCTTCATACACCAGTATGGCGGATACCTGTGCCCCGTTGAGCACCAGCTTATAAGGAGCGGAGGTAGGGCTGTTGGGGCTGGTATTGAGTCCCTCGGTGAATTTTTTGCAGGAGCCTGCCGTCAGCAAGGCCGCCACTATAATTATATATGTTGAAACGGGTCGCATGATTTTCAGTTTAATAGTTGATCTTGATGGTAAATAAATAGCTGCGGGTGCTGGGATTGTTGAAATAGTCGATGCCGCGCCCGTTGGTAGGCCCTGTCAGGTTGGTCTCGGGATCGATGCCTTTATAGTGAGACCATAGTACGATGTTCCTGCCTGTGAAGGAGAAGTCGATGGACTGCAGCCTTGTCTTCTGCCGGAAGCTTAAGCTTGTGAGGGAATAGCCGAGCGTGACTTCCCGCAGGCGGGTCCGGGTGCCTTTTTCAAAGAATTGGGGCCCTGTTGCGGAACCGAACCCGCCTCCGATGTCGCTGTACCAGGCCTGGGTCAGGGCGACCGGTCCTGCGCCGAAATCGGCTACTGATCCCCGGAAGCTGGCGCCGGCAGCGATCGTCTTACCGTCATAAGTTTTCAGGGCTTTCGCAGAAGTTGTTTCGGTGCCCGTCTCGGCGGCTGTGCCGATGGTGGTAAGCGCCGATCTTGTACCATTCCACACATCACCGCCCTGGACATGGTCAAAGAGGAAGGTAAGGGTGAGGTTCCTGTACTTGATGGTGTTGGTGATGCCTCCGATCCAATCCGGGTTAGGGTCGCCTAGCACGGACTCACTTGGCGCCACAGTCGGAAAGCCATTGGCGTCCAGGACAAGTCGCCCTTTTTCATTCCTGTCGTAGCCTACGCCCCAGAATGCGCCCAGGCCATAGCCGGGAACAGCGCTGGATACCACGGAGGTGAAGCCTGCCAGCCCGAATTGTTTAGTGCCTTTCAGGCTGAGGACCTTATTCTCATTTTTGGACCAGGTGATATTGGAGCTGATGCTGATATTGCCGTTGCTGCTTTTGTACCAGGTGATACCCAGGTCAGCTTCCACTCCTTTGTTCCGGATCTCCGCAGCATTGTCATTGATGGTGAGAAAGCCGGATGAACCTGGTACAGCCACGCCGAAAATGGCGCCCGTTGTCTTATTGGAATAGTAAGTGCCGCTGAGGCTTACTTTATTGGAAAAGAGCCGGAGATCGAGACCCAGCTCATATTCTTTCTTCCTTTCCGGCTTTATATCCGGGTTGCCTTTCAGTGTGCTGCGAATATATCCTCCACCGTATACAGGAGAGGAAGCATCCAGGGTCGACCCGAAGGCTTCTCCAATGACCGCAGAGGAAGCCGTGACATAATAGGTGTTGGTCAGATAGGGGCTGGGTTGTACGCCTACTTCTCCATAAGTCACCCGCAGCTTGCCAAAGGAAAGCATGCTGCTGTTATCGAGCCCCTTCAATTTTGTAAACTGCCATCCCAGGGCTGCGGAAGGATAGAAGAAGGTATTGGCGAATGTAGAGGCTTGCTCAGCTCTTCCTGTGAGATTGAGGTACAGCTGATCGAATGCGTCCAGGGACACCTGTCCGTAAGTTGCCGTAGTCCGCGCTGTCGAGCGGGAGTTGAAAGGGAAACGCGATGAACCGGCGGAGTTGCTCAGGTCAGGGGGCGCGTCGGGCAGGATAAAACTTTTTACGTTGGTGCCTGCGTTCTCGAAGTTCCGGTTGTTATAATTGAAGCCCACCATTGCATTCAAATTAATGGACGTGGTGATGGGCGTTGTGACCTTTGCCAGCAGGTCCGTATTGAACTGCAGCTCGGAAAGCTCCTGGATGGTAAGGCTGCCTCCGGGGAATTGCGCCGATAATACGGGGTAATTGTCCGTCCTGTTGTCCGAGTAAAAGTCTACGCCTGTACGTGCCAGAAAGGACAGCCAGGGAGTGGCCTGGATATTTGCCTCGAAGGATCCCAATGCCCGGTTGACCTCCACAGTGCTGGTCACCCGATGAATGGTCCAGAAAGGATTGTCGTAAATGGAGTTGGTATTGGCGCCAATTGGGTTGCGGTATGCGATCTGGCGTCCGGGATACAATGCCCCGGCTGCGTCGACATAAGTTCCCTGATAGATCGTGTTATTGAAATCCGCCGGTGTCCGGAGGCCGCCGAGGAAGATGCCGGAAGTATTGGATCCCTGCTGCGCCCGGCTGGACTTTACATTGGAATAAGTAAGATTGGTAGCCAGGCGAATGGTCTTATTGAACCTTCTGTCTGCGTTGAACGTAAAAGATTTCCGGTGATAATCGGAGCCTGCCCGGATGATACCTTTTTGTGAAAGATTGGAGAGGCTGGCATAATACACGGTCTTGTCGTCGCCGCCGCTGAAGGAAAGCGTATTGTCTATGAAATATCCGTTGTGGAAAAGGTCTTTGGTATGATCGTAGATCGTTTTGGAGTTCTTTCCTCCGTGAGGGGATGCCGCCGTTCCATTGGCCACTGCATAACGTTTAGAGCCGTCGGGCAGGATGACGTAAGCCGTCCCGCTGTTGACATCGGCGCCGCCCGCCCGGTCAGCTATCTTATCTCCCCAGGAGAGACGGTTGCCGTTGACAAAGAGTCCTTTGTCGCCCTGGCCATAAACGGTTTGTAAAGGGGCGCTCTTGTTCAGGACATCCAAAGAGTAAGTGGTATTGAGGGAAATGCTGATCTTTCCGGCAGCCCGCCCTTTTTTTGTGGTGATGAGCACCACGCCGTTGGCTGCGCGGGTGCCATAGAGGGCGGCCGCAGCGGCGCCTTTCAGCACATCCACGGTGGCGATGTCGTCGGGGTTGATATCGCTTAGACGGGATTGCTGCGAAGTGCCGTCCACTGCCATGCCGAAGGATGAGTTGAAGACCGGAACGCCGTCAATGACGAACAGCGGTTGAAGATCGCCTGTGATGGTGCTTTGTCCCCGGATCTGTATGTAGGTGCCTTCACCCGGATCGCCGCCGGAGCGGACTACCTGTACACCGGAGGCTTTACCGGCCAGGCCATTCAGGACGCTGGTCTCTCCCGATTCGGCCAGGGCCTGTCCTTTGACGGAGGATTGGGTGGTGGCGAGCTTGTCTTTTTGACTCTGGATACCCAGGGCCGTGACAACCACCTCCGCCAGCGAGGAATTTTTACGGGAGACTTTTATATTCAATGTTGAGGCATCGCCTACCGGCAATTCGCGGGTGACGATGCCTGTCCCGCTGATGATGAGCGTTTCGGAATGCTGCACCCGGATGGAGAAGTTGCCGTCTGCATCGGCGCTGGTCCCTGTCCTGGTCTCTTTTATACGAATGGAAGCGAAGGGGACGGCCTGACCGTCCTGGTCAGTGACCTTACCAGAGACAATCCTGGATTGAGCCAGGACCGGCAAGGCATAGATCGCCGGTAAAAAGATGAATAATAGAAGTTTTCTCATTTGTGTAGTTTTTTGTGACTATAGGTATAGACAACCTGTTCCGGGTTGGGACGGGGTTGCCGGAGGACAACTTGGACCTTTTCATGCTGAAGTTGGAAGTTAGCCCGGGGAAATAGTGCACGGGGATGCAGCGGGGTATAAGAGATGCAACCTATTGAAGGAGGTTATTAACCTATTGAAATTATTTCGGAGGGAGGGGGGGATGCCGTAATTTAAAGAAAACACTGCCTATGGAACATAATGATGAAGTCATCGTCGGAGAAAATGCCGGTAAAAGGATCCTTGTGAAGAAGGGAAGGGAGTATATGGCGATACGGCTGGAAGACGTCGCTTATTTTTATATCGAGAACGGCGTGTCTTATGTGATCGAGACAAAAAGCCATTACAAATACATCATGGCCCGGCCGCTGAGGAATATCGAGCTGGCCGTGAGCCCGAAATGCTTTTTCCGGGCTACAAAGAAGTATTTGGTGAATATCAATGCGGTAGTGAAGTTCAGGCCGGCGAAGAAAGGGAAGCTGGAACTACAGCTGGACCCGGATCCGAAAGAGGCCATCATCATCAGTCAGCTGAAGGCGGGGATGTTCAAGCGATGGCTGATGGAGAATTGATGCGCTCACAGCGCACGGAGCTGTATAAACTCAGAAAAAGCATCCCGGTAAGAAATGCCTATTGGAAGATTCTTATCGCCAACGAGCACGTAGTTCCCTTCCACCCGGGTGATGTGGTCGCCGTTGATGATATAGGAGTTGTGGATGCGTGTGAATCGACCCGGCAATTTTTCCAATAGTTCCTTCATTCTTTTGTAGGTGACGATCTTCTGTGTCTTTGTATGGATGCACACATATTCTTTCAGGGCTTCGAAATAAACGATATCGCGCAGGTTGACACGGATCATTTTCTTATCCGACTTCGCGAAGAGATATTCTTCCGCCTGGGATGATGGCAGGGAGGCGGGACTATTCGGCTGGTCGTTCATCAGCTGTGCGGCTTTTTGCACTGCCATCAGGAAGCGCTTGAAAGTAATGGGTTTCAACAGGTAATCCACCGCATTGTATTCATAGCTCTCGATGGCATGATCTGAAGAGGCCGTGGTGAAAATGACCTTTTGTTCTTTGGGCAGCATGTGGATCAGCTCGATCCCCGTGAGGTCGGGCATATTGATATCTAAAAAAATGAGGTCTGCCCGGGAGTGGCCCAGGAATTCCAGGGCTTCCAGCGCGTCGAAGCAGGTACCCTTCAGTGTAAGGTAGGGGACTTTGCTGATATAATCCTGCAGCAGCTGTTGTGCATTGGGTTCGTCTTCGATGATCAGGCAACCTATCTTGGTCATAGCGGTATCGTTAAATTACTGATATAGACGTCTTCCGAGTGATCGCTGACAAGCTGGTAATTGTTCCCGTAAAGGATCTTCAATCTCTTTGAGAGATTATTAAGCCCGATACCCCATCCTGTACCGTTGTGGCTGGCATCGGAGCGGAAATGATTACAAACCCTGAATTGGAGGCGATCGGAGACCTGCAGCTTTATGGAAATATAGTTATTTTTCCCCCTTTTGTCAATGCCATGTTTGAAAACGTTCTCTACCAGCGGGATCAGCAGCATGGGGGGTATTTTCAAGTGAGATATATCTTCCGGGATCTCAATGATGGTAGCCACAGGGTGGCGGATCCGCATTTTTTCCAGCTCGATATAATTCCGGATAAAACCCATTTCCGCGGACAGCGGTATTTCCTGATGCGGACCCTGTTCCAGGAAATACCGCATGATGGTGCTGAGCTTTTCGATGAGGTCGGCCGTCAGGGGGGATTCGCGCTGGGCGACGAAGTAGATGTTGTTGAGTGTGTTGAACAGGAAATGGGGCTGTACCTGGGCTTTCAGCAAGTTCAGCTGCGCCTCGGCGTGCTGTTTTAGCAGCGTCTCCTGTTGTTGTTTGATCTTGAAATAATCGAGGGTAAAGCGAAAGGCGATGCTGAAGATAAAAAAGAGGCAATGGGTAACGAAGGGATAAGCGTAGTTCGCAAAGACCAGGTGACCTTTGGTTTTGAGAATAAGATGATAGTATATGTAGAACTGGACCTGGGCCCGCAGCCAGGTGATCACCAGCAGCCCCAGGACGATGATGACGGAGTACAACAAATATTTCTTTTTCCGGAGGAGATGGGGTATCAGCCACAAGGCATTACCGTAGAGAATGATGACGTAGGAGAGGGTGCCGAGAAAAGCATAGTTAAAGGCGTCCCACATGGGATAATCTTCCAGGACCGAAAAGAACATCATCCAGAAGATCACTATCCATATCAGCCATTGTAATTTCGTCAGTGGGTGATATGTACGCCGCCGTCCTTCCATTCAGACGAATGTAAAAAGAATATTTGTTTTGGAGGGTATTTTAAACGGATGTATCCGTAGCTTCAATGGATCTCGAGCAGCCGGGCTCCTCCCACATGCAGATCGTCCCTGTCCCGCAGGAATACGATGACCTTACAGTTTGCGGCTGTGAGGCCGCTGGGGAAAGTGAGGGTCAGGGCGCCTTTGCTTTTATTGGAGGTTTTCAGGTCCCTTACGATATTGGTGTGATGCAGTTGCCGGCCTGCGTTCTCTCCATTTTTCACGGCTGTGGATGCCTCCAGCTGTATGAGGGCGGCCTGGATAGCTCCCTGGCTTTTGCCTGTGAGGGTATAGTCGACCGTGATGGTCTTTCCGTCGGCGCTATGGGCATTGGCTTCGATAGAGGCATTGGTGGTATGGGCCAGCTCTCCGTCAATGGCTGCCCGGATACGCGATTCGTCGGAGCCTACCAGCTCCATTTTCCCGTTGATGATGACCTGGGGAGTAAATATACTGGGCATCGGGCTGAGCGCTGTATTGTATTCCTTTTGGCGGCGCGTATAATCAGCATTGCTGAAGGGGTCTTTCCAGCCCAGGCGGTCCCAGTAGTCGACATGAAAGCTCAGGACATAAACGCCCGCAGGATAGCTTTTGGGCAGGGATGCCACAAGCTCGTCTGCTGCAGGACAGCTGGAGCAGCCTTCGGAGGTAAAAAGCTCTACCAGGGCGAACCCGTCGGTATTCACCGGCCGGCCGGGACTGGTCAGGCAAAAGGCAGGCAATAGCCCCAGGAAAAGAAGTATTTTGAATGGCATGGCATTGGGTTTTGAGGTAATTTACCAAATGCCGCTGGTCTTTAGTGTCGACTGGGATACATTTTCAATACCTTTGAGCGCTGCCTCAATCCATGCGCAAAAATTTAACACAAACGTTTGTGTAACCGAACCAGGGAGAAAACTTTTAATTTTAGAAATGCCCTCGCAGCAAGATATAGCCCTGGTTAGCCGCTTGAAAGCGGGGGACCTGTCTGCCTTCGACGAGCTGTATCTTAAATATTACACTTTGTTGTGCTCCAGCGCCTTTTTCTTCCTGAAGGATGGCGCCGAGGCCAAAGACCTCGTCCAGAGCCTCTTCCTTGACATATGGGACAGGCAACTATACCTGCATTTTCATGATGATATCAAAGGATACCTTTTTCTGGCCATTAAGAACAGGTGCCTCAATTACTTAAAGCGGGAAAAAGTACAGGACAGGCGCCGGAAAGGGTATGCGGCGCTGCAGGAAGATGGCGTCCTGGTGGACCCGGTTTACGGGGAAGGGGTGATGGATCATCACCCGCGTTTGCAATCCCTGCTGGAACAGATGCCTGACCAGAAAAAGACTGCTATTCAAATGGTTTATATCCATGGGAAGCGGTACCAGGATGCCGCCGACGCCATGCGCATCAGCATCAACTCCCTGAAAACGCACTTAAAAACGGGCCTGAAGGTCCTGAGGGGAGAAATTAATAGTAAGATAAATTAACCCGTTAAGGCCGGACTGGTGTAGTATTATCAGATGAACTATACGAAAGAACAGGTATTTCAATTGTTCGTGGAGAAGCTTTCAGGGGCTATTACCCCTGAAGAGGAGATGGTATTGGAGGAAAGGCTGTCATCCGATGCGTCATTTACGGCGGAATGGCGGTTGCTGGAGGAGCGAGCGGCACAGTTGGGAATGAGCACATTCCTTGCTGAACTGGATGCTGAGGCAGGCCTGCGGGAGTTGAAAGCCATGAGGAGAGTGGCGCCAGGGGTAATAAGGCGACAGCGTTTCAGGCGGGTCCTGTCACTGGCGGCTGTCGTCCTGTTGGTTACGGCAGGGGTATGGGTATTTTACCATGGAAAAGAAAAGATTGTGGATGGTGGCAGGATCGCGACGCTGGTGAAACAACGACAGCAGGCTGTGAGCCTGAGGCTCGGCAACGGTGATTCCGTTGAATTGGGACCGGCAAATGCCGGCAAGTCCATTGCCCTGGGGAGCACGACATTGAACACTGGTCAGGGTGCGCTGCAATATACTTCGGCTGATACGACCACCAGCACTTTATCGGTGCCTGCCGGCTCTACGTACAGGATCGTTCTGTCGGACGGGACCGAAGTGTGGCTGAATGCCGACACCCGGCTGCGTTTTCCATTAAAATTTACCCGTGCATCCAGGGAGGTGGAGGTAGCGGGCGAAGCATATTTTAAGGTGGCGGCCAATACGCAGGCGCCATTTATCGTCCATACACCGCTGACGGACGTAAAAGTATTGGGCACCTCCTTTAATATCAATACCTATGAGCAAGGTAATGTCAGGACGGCGCTGGTGGAAGGGAAAGTGATAGCACAGTCACCGGACGGGAAGCGCATGCCGCTGAGTCCCGGATATGTTGCCGAATACCGGGTGTCGAACGGGTTCTCCTCGACTACCTTTGAGCAGGACGATGAGCTGTCCTGGATGAACGGCGTGTATTATTTCCATGACATGCCGATCCGGGACCTGGCCAGGATGGCGTCCCGTTGTTATGGTCTCAACATTGTCGTCAATAATGAGCGGTTTGCCGGCCAGTCGCTGACCGGTGTGATGGAAAAGGGCAAGCTGGTTGAATTCCTCAATGATCTTTCCACCACGGCTCATATCAAATATTACTATTCCAATAAGGACCTTTATCTTGAATAGTCTTCTCCCCTAAAAAAAATTTCTGTTATCTTTTTCACCCGAACTAGTAGTTTGTCTGTAGCTCAATTATAAAACTGCTGATATGAGAGAAATCCTCAACAAGGCCACGCTGTTCCAGCGCGGGCTGCTTCCCATTCTATTTTTCTTTATTGCCTTACCGGGCACCCAGGCGATGCCACAGCCCGAGGTTCCGGGACTTCAATCTGTGGTCAGCATTTCCGGGCAGCGGATCCCCGTGGCGCAGGTGCTGCGGACGATTCGTAAACAGACCGGGCTGAGTTTTTTTTACAGCAACCAATTGCTGAATGACAAAGAAAAAGTGAGCCTCAACTTCCGGAATGTACGTCTGGAAGAAGTGCTGACTTACCTGTTCAAAGACCGGAACATCACTTATGAAGTAAGGGGCAACCGGGTGCTGCTGAATGAGAAGCCGGCGCCTGCCAAAGTGGTGAAAGATCCGCCGCCGGCGCCGGAGAAAAAAGTACTGGATACAATAACTGTGAGGGGCCAGGTAATGGACGCCGATGGCAAGCCCTTGCAGGGCGCTACGGTGATGGTCAGAGGGCGAGCCATGGGAGGCGCCATGACAGATGAGTTCGGTATTTTTTCCCTCCGGGCCAATGCCGGTGAAGTGCTCAGCGTATCCATGGTGGGCATGCAGCCGGAAGAGATAGCTGTACCCGCCAAGGGCAACCTGAAAGTGACCTTGAAGGCAAAGACCGATAAGATGGACGAGGCCGTGGTGGTGGGCTATGGCAAGCAGCGGAAGATCTCGGTGACGGGATCGGTGGCCAGCGTGGACATGGAGGACATGCGGATGCCTGTGCGGAATCTGACCAATGCACTGGCAGGTAAGGTGGCCGGCGTCATTTCCGTGCAGACCAGCGGTGAGCCGGGTTATGATAATTCCACCTTTACTATTCGTGGCATCGGCACCTTTCAAGGCAGCGTGTCGCCTTTGATCATTGTGGACGGGGTGCAGCGGGAGGATGTCAATAGCACTTACGGCGGCGCTTATAATAACATCGATCCGGAGGATATTGCCAGCATTTCTTTATTAAAGGATGCGTCGGCCACGGCCGTCTATGGCGCCAAAGCTGCCAACGGGGTGCTGATCATCACTACCAAGCGTGGGGTGGCCGGCAAACCTAAGATCTCATCCAAACTGGAGTCAGGCGTTTCCGGGCTTACCAAGGTGCCGAAGATGCTGGATGGAGTGAATTACATGAAGTTATACAACGAGGCCGTTGTCAATGACGGAGGGGCGCCCAAGTACAGTGACGAGGTCATTCAGAAGACCGCCAGTGGCCTGGACCCCTATATATATCCCAATGTCAACTGGTTGAAGTCCATGTATAAGACCTGGGCGCCGTATTACAATGCCAACGTGAATGTCACGGGCGGGGGCGAATCCATGCGTTATTTCCTTTCCGCCAGCTTTTACGACCAGGACGGCAGCTATAAGGTTGAAAAGCTGAACGGGTACAATCCTAACCTGAATTTTAAGCGATATGATTTCCGGAGCAATGTGGACGTCAACCTGAGCAAGAACACCGTGTTGTCGCTGAACCTGGATGCCATGCTGGTAAACAGCCGGTATCCCGGGGTGTCGGCGGCCAGCATCTGGTATTCTGCTTATGCCACCAATCCCATTGCATTTCCCATTAAATACCCGGGCAATAAATGGGCGGGCCCGGTGAACAACGGGGGAACCAATCCCTTTAATGCTTTGCAGAATACAGGGTATACCACCGAGTTCCGGCCAACTGTCCAGTCCGTCATTACGCTGACACAAAAGCTCGACGTAATTACGAAGGGGCTCTCTGCCATGGGCCGGTTCTCCTTTGACAGCTATGGCCAGACGGACATCGAGCGAAAGGGAAACAATGATCTCTGGTATGCCGGCACCAGGGATGGCGAGGGCAACCTCATCCTCAACCAGAGTCGCATCGGAGATACCTACCTGGGTTATAAGACTACTACCCAGGCAGAAAGAACGATGTACCTGGAAGCCAATCTCAGCTATAGCCGGAGTTTTGGCGATCACAGCATCGGCGGTCTGCTGGTCTTCAATCAGCGGAACAGGGTGGTGGGTTCAGCAGACAATGTAGTCCATGTGCTGCCGTATCGCAATATGGCCTCGGCCGGGCGCGCCACGTATGCCTATAAGGATAAGTACCTTGCGGAATTCAACGCAGGATATACAGGATCGGAGAACTTTTCAGAAGGTCATCGCTGGGGTTTTTTCCCCTCCGTATCCGCCGGCTGGGTGATCTCGAAAGAGGATTTCTTCGATCCCCTGGCGAAGACCTTCAGCCTGCTGAAGATCCGGGCATCCCGCGGGAAGGTGGGGAATGATAATATCGGCGGAAATGACCGCTTTGGCTACCTGACGCAGTTCGGCAACGGTGGAAGTACGTCTTTCGGCCTGAATGGGAATGCAATAACAGGCCAGACGGAGTATATCATCGGGACTGAGAATCTCACCTGGGAACTGGCCACCAAGACGGACATCGGACTGGAAGTAGGGCTGCTGAACAAGATCAATATCGTAGTCGATGTTTTCCAGGACAGGCGGAAGGATATCCTCATTCCCCGGCAGGCTATCTCTTCCATCGTAGGATACAACGGGTATGATTGGACGGCCGGTATTACGCAGAATACAAAGGTCTATGCCAACATGGGCGAAATGAATAACAAGGGCATCGACGGCAGCGTGGAATACAATGACAAGTTCGGAAAAGATATTACTCTTCGCCTGTTCGGCAATTTTACTTATGCCCGGAACAAGATCCTGTTTGCCGACGACCCGAAAAGGAAGTATCCCTGGCTGCTGCAGGCGGGTCACCGGTATAATGAATTCCAGGGTTATGTGTCTCAGGGGCTGTTCAAAAGCCAGGACGATATCAACAGCAGTCCCGGTCAGTCTTTCAGCGTGGTGCATCCCGGTGACGTAAAATACACGGACCTGGACAAGGATGGGGCTGTCAACTCATACGACTACACTTACCTGGGTAAGTCCTCCTTCCCCAGCTGGTCGTATGGCGCGGGCTTTACCCTGGGCTATAAGAAGATCGACCTGTCCCTGTTCTTCCAGGGAGTGGCGGATGTATCCATCATGGCCAACGGTACGCCGATCGATATGAAGGACGGCACTGCATCGGGCGTTGGAATTGTGCCTTTTGCGGGCATCGGGCAATACCCCGCCAATGTAATGAGCAAAGCGCTCGATCGCTGGACCGTTGAAAATCCCCGGCAGGACGCATACTATCCCCGCATGGGAATGGCCACGACCACTTCCAATAATTACCTCAACAGTACCTGGTGGCTGAAGGATGGCAGCTATATCCGCCTGAAGCAGGCCTCCATTGGTTATACGATCTATAATGCCGGAACGAAAAAGACCGGTCTTGCCAGTCTTTACGTGTACGGCGCAGGCACCAACCTGCTGACTTTTTCGAAATTCAAATTATGGGATGTGGAGCTGGGGTCCAACGGGGCGACCTATCCGCTTGCAAGAACCATTGTCATTGGCCTGCGTGCTCAATTCTAACTTAAAAATGTGATGAAAATGAAGCGTTCTAATCATATATGTGTTGCTGTAATTCTTCTCTTTTCCCTGGGCTCCTGCAAGAAGTATCTTGATCAGAAGCCGGACAATTTGCTGACGGAAGAACAGCTCTGGCAGACCCGCGCCAATGCAGAGTCTTATCTGAATAATATCTACGCCCGGCTGCATAACAACGATGGAGGGGACTATGCCACTATTGGCGCCAGCGACGAGAGTTCCGTATCCATCGGAGGTTCGGGCACAAGGCAAATGGTGGCAGGCAACTGGAATCCCCAGAGCTATATCGGGTATAACTGGAGCAGCTATTATGCCGGCATCCGTCAGTCCTTCGAATTTGAAAATAATATTGATAAAGTGCCGCCTACCCAAATGAGCGATAGCCTGAAGCAGCAGTACAAGGCGGAAGCTGTTTTCCTGCGAGGCTGGTTCTTCTGGAAGATCCTGGAACAGTATGGTCCGTTCGTCAAGCTGACAGAGATCGTGAGCCAGACGGCGGATGCTACGAAATATCCCCGGGCTCCTTTCGACACCTGTGTGGCTTATATCAACGAGATCATGGACAAGGCGGCAGCTCATTTACCGGCTGCATGGACCGTCAGCGGCAATTATGGCCGCGTAACGAAGGGCGCGGCATTGGCTGTAAAAGCGCAGCTCGCTTTATGGGCCGCCAGCCCGCTGTGGAACGGCAATCCCTATTTTAATAATTTCAAAAATAATGACGGTACGGCCCTGGCGCCTGCCAGCTACGATGCTTCCAAATGGGCGACAGCCGCAGCCGCCGCAAAGGCCGTCATCGACCTGGGCGCTTTTAGATTGTTCACCAATGTGGATGAGGGAAAGGGCGCATTTGATCCTTTACTGTCCGTCAGTGATCTGTTTATCACCAGCTGGAACAATGAGATCATCCTGGCCAATAATAAATATGGCGCCTGGGGCTGGGTCAAGGACGTATCGCCGTCACCGGGCGCTTATAATATCTACAATGCCACACAGAACGCGGTCGATGCGTTTTGCATGTCCAACGGGCGGACCATCGATGACCCCGCCTCCGGCTATGTAGAAACAGGATTTTCGGGAGCCGACGACACCAGCGCATGGGGCGGCCATTTGAGAGGCGAGTGGAATATGTACGCTCACCGGGAGGCAAGGTTCTATGCTTATGTACAGTACAATATGCACCCTGTCCTGCCTGCCGTCACGGTAGACGATAAGAACTTCTATTCTTCCAGCGCCAACCAGGATGGGACGGGAAGAGTGGAATACTATTATTCCGGTAAATCGGGCCAGGTGGCAGCCAATAGCAGCAATATCACAGGCTATGGCATCCGGAAAGGTGTCAGCCCTGCTGATAATATCCGTAACGACGTTGTTGGCTATCGACCTCAGATCCTTATCCGCTATGCGGAGATGCTGCTGGACTATGTGGAAGCATTGAATGAATCAAACCCCTCTCATCCCGATATCGTCACTTACCTGGACATGGTAAGGGCAAGGGCCGGCCTGCCGGGCATCGAGACAGTATATCCCGGTGCAGTGGGCAACCAGGACCAGATGCGGAAATATATCCTTCGGGAAAGGCAGGTGGAGCTTTGCTTCGAGAGTGGTGACAGGTACTATACGCTGGTAAGGCGAAAATTGCTGGGGAATGCTGAAAACCAGGCTATTTATGGTATGAATGTCAATGCCAACGACAACGGGCAAGGGTTTTCTTTTACTGCTTTCTATACACGCACGCTGTTCCAGAACAGGTTCTGGAACGACAAAATGTATCTCTTTCCCATTTATCAGACAGACATAGACAATGATAATGCCATCGTCCAAAATCCCGGATGGTAAGTGTCACGAACAACCTAAATCAATGCATATGCAACGTACAATAAAGATATTCCTGGTAGTGGTCCTTGCGGGACTGGCTGCCGGCATGCTCAGCTGTAAAAAGGATGCGGGCACGGGCCATAATCCCGGCTCACCTATTAAGGTAGATAGCTTCACCGCCACTTCAGGAGGCGTAGGAACGGAAGTCCTTATCTCCGGTAGCAATTTCTCATCGGACACTTCGCAGATAAAGGTCTTTGTCAACGGTCACCAACTGGCGCTGGTCGGCGCCAATGCCCGGCAGATCATGGCGGTGATACCTGCCAAATGCGGGTCGGGCCATGTGATCGTGAAGATTGGCGGTGACAGTGCTGTGAGTACCGGCGTTTTTAATTATACATTCTCCAGGGTCGTCAGTACCCTGGCGGGTAATGGCACGGCAGGTTTCGCCAATGGTCAGGGGACAGATGCTGAGTTTAATTTTGGTGGACAGAATACATATCGCAGCATGGGAATTGTTGTCGATGACAACCTGAATATATATGTAGCAGACCCAGGCAATCATTGCATTCGCAAGATAGACAGCCTGGGCAATGTGACGACCCTGGCGGGAGATCCCAGTACTTCCGGCTATGCTGACGGACATGGCACGGCCGCCCATTTCGTTCTGCCCTATGATGTCGCCCTGGACGCTGATGGGAATGTATATACTGCAGATCCTATCAACTGGGATATTCGTAAAATCTCGCCGGACGGAGATGCTGTCACCTGGGCCTGGGGAAACCAGGCGCCCTGGAGTGTGGCTGTCGATCCGACCAGCGGATATGTATATTATGCCAGCAACAGCAGCCCGGGGAATGTGTACCAGATCTCCGCCCAGTCGACCACCAACCTGGTCATCCCCGGTCTGAATTATCCGGGAGGCATCAAGTTCGACAAAGCAGGCAATCTCTATGTCTCCGGCAATGGCGACCAGGTGATCTACAAATTCGATGCAGGCACCTGGAATAAGTCGGTTGTCGCCGGTACGATGGGGTCGGCTGGCTATGTCAATGGAACAGCAACTGCGGCAAAGTTTGCCTATCCCTGGGGGCTGGCCATTGACGGTGACGGCAACCTCTTGCTGGGAGAAAACGGTACATGGAACGGTGACACCGGCAATCCCGATCAGTCCATACGCTATATCGCGGCAGACACGCGGGACGTTAGCACCTTCGCCGGCAGCAGCTCGGCGGGATTTGCCGACGGCATAGGAGAAGCAGCCTCCTTCAGCGCCCCTATAGGCGTGGCGGTGGACAAGAACGGCACCGTTTATGTCCTGGATAAGAACAACAACAGGGTCCGAAAAATAATATCGCTGTAAGCAGCGCTGAAAAATAGAGCAAACGTTTGTGCTATTCTTTGGTGCAGTAAAGTCCTATTTTTAAAACCATAACTCAATGAACCCTTATAACTATTGCGCCGCTGTTCTATCGGCAATGATATTTTTTTCCTGTAGTAAAAAAACAGCTGCTCCTTCTTCGGAAAGTGCCGTTCGTACCCATACGTACTATGTGGCCGTGAGCGGTAACGACGCAAACGCGGGTTCGGCTGGCGCGCCGCTGAAGACGATCAACCATGCCCTGAGCCTCACGGCTCCGGGAGATTCGGTGATCGTAAGAGGAGGTACCTACAGCGAGAAAGTGCTCATCTCCAGGACGGGCGCTGCCGGTAAATATATCACCTTGAAGGCCTATGCAGGAGAGACCCCGGTGATCGACGGCACGGGTCTTACCCCTAATGGCGTGGAGGGACTGATTGCGGTGAAGGGAGTGAAGTTCATCGTAGTGAAGGGCTTTACTACCTGCAATTTTGTATCCACCAGCCAGTCCGGTGATCCCAAAGGCATCCTGGTGCAGGATGGCAGCGACTATATCGAGATAAGGAACAACACGGTGTTTAATATCAGTTATGATCATACGCCGCTGGATGGCGGCTGCAATGCCATCCTGGTAAAAGGGAATACCACTGACCCTGTCACGAATATCCTCGTGGACGGCAATACCATCCATGACTGCAGGACGGGATATGGGGAGAACCTCACGATCAACGGGTATGTGGATGGGTTCACCGTATCTAACAACACAGTATACAACGGGCAGAACATCGGTATCGACGCAGCCGGGGGATATGCCGCCAACAGTACGCCTGCCCTCAACTATGTACGTAATGGCGTCATCAGCGGCAATACTTTATATAACATCGAAAGCAGCCGCGGCCAGCTGGGCGGCCATGGCGCCATCGGCATCTATCTGGACGGCTCCCGGAATATCACGGTGGAGCGGAACCGGGTTTCTTCGACAGACAGGGGCATCGGCGTTGTGAGCGAAACCATTGGTTTCCCCACCGACAGCGCAATTGTAAGGAACAATTTCATATATAACTGCTGGTGCTCGGGCATCTACATGGGAGGCTACCTCAACTATACTACGGGAGGCACCACCAATGGTTTTATTGTAAACAATACATTGTATAACAATGACAGGGTGACCGGAGCTTTCGGCGAGATAGAAGGAGAGATCAGCATCCGGGAGCAATGCACAGGCAATACGATCGCAAACAACATCATCTACGGAGGGGCGAATGACCTGCTGGTGCATAAATATACATCCACGGGCGCCAATAATATCATCGACCATAACCTGTATTTTTCGGCAGGTCCCTATCAATGGATCTGGGGCAGCACCAATGGCGCCGTTATTTCGGATGCAGGCGCTTTTAAGACGGCTTCCGGCGGCGACGGTAATTCCAGCTTTGGGGCGGACCCGCTGCTGGTGAGCACTGCCACGCCAGACCTTCATATTCAGGCGGCCTCACCTGCGAAGAATTCAGGATTGGTAATCTCCACCCGGATCAACGGAAGTGTCGATATAGATGGGAATCCAAGAATTGTCAACAATAAAATCAGTAAAGGCGCCGCACAATGAAAACTAAATTCTTTCTTTTCCTGTACGCTATGATCTCTTTTAGCTGTTCAAAAAGCGCTGGTGGTTCTCCGGACGGAGGAGGAAGCGCCTCCGTCCATATTTATTATGTTTCTGCTACGGGGAGCGACAGCAACCCGGGATCGAAGGATCAGCCGCTGCAGTCCTTCAGCAAGGCACTGGGACTGGTGATCCCCGGCGACACCGTCATTGTACGGGGTGGAACCTACTACGAGCAGATCAGCTTCAGCAAGAGCGGCTTGCTTGGTAAGAATATAACGGTGAAAGCCTATCCGGGCGAGCGGCCCGTGATCGACGGGAGCAAGGTGACCGTTTCGGGTTGGACGCCCCTGATATCCATCAGGAGTATCCGGTACCTCGTGCTGGACGGGCTGGACATTTGCAACCTGACAAGCAGCCGTGCCAATACAGACCCCGAGGGCATATTCATCGATGGAGAATCGCATGATATTACGATCCGGAATTGCAATATCTATAATATCAAGAACAGTACTACGCTGGCAGAGTGGCGCAGTGGGCATGCCATCCTGGTCATCGGCAACAATTCAACCAACGCGATCAGCAATCTTGTCATTGAATATTGCACGGTGCATGACACGAAAACTGGCACCAGCGAGAATGTTACGCTGGCCGGGAATGTCACGGGTTTTTCCATCCGCCATAACAAAATATATAACACCGAGAACATAGGTATTATCATTGCCGGTGGCGACAACCTGAATTCTACGGGCAATGTAGCCGTCAACTATGCAAGGGACGGCGTGATAAGCGATAATGAATTGTACAATGTCTCCATGGCCAACAGCGTCGACATCTGGGGTGCGAATAATTACGGCGCTATCGCCATTTATATCTGCGGCGGGACAGGTACGATCGTCGAGCGGAACAAGGTATATAATTGCGACCGCGGCATCGGACTCGTTAGCGAAAGCAAGATCTATCCTACGGCGACCTGCACGGTGCGTAATAATTTTGTGTACGGCAGCTGGCGAACGGGCATCTACATGGGCGACTACCTGAATTATGTCGGCATGGGGACGAACAACTGTTATGTCGTTAACAACACATTGTTCCAGAATGACCGTGTGCTTGGGGCTTTCGGTGAGATCGAAGGCGAGATCAGGCTGACGGAGAATTGCAAAAATAACACCATTGCCAACAATATTGTCTATGGAGGGCCAAACGACCTGTTTGTGCATAAGTACACTTCGACAGGCTCCGGGAATGTATTTGCCAACAACCTGTATTATACCGCCAGCAACCCGCAATGGATCTGGGGCAGCACGAATGGTACGGCGATTACTGCATTTGGAGATTGGAAGACGGCCTGCGGCGGGGATGGGAATGCGATCTACGGCGCCGACCCATATTTGGTTAGCACTGCTGCCCCGGACCTGCACATACAATCCGGTTCACCGGCAAAGGGAATGGGCCTCGTGATCTCCGCAGCCGTCAATGGGGATACCGACATCGATGGCAACCCCCGGATAACGAATGGAAAAATAAATATCGGAGCACAACAATAAAAGATGAAATCGAAGATCTGCCAGTTCATAGTCATGTTTAGCATCTGGGTTACACCGGCCATAGCCCAATCCAATCCCTCCTTTCCCTGGAACAAGCTGCCTGTTAAGGCATTGCTGCTGAGCTGCCCGGACCCAAAGGATGTGCCGCTGCTATGTGACTTCATCAGGGAGGCGCTGCCAAGGGAGGGCGTGAATACGTTATGCCTTAGGATCGAGTACCAATACAAATTCGAGACGCACCCGGAGCTGGCGGATGTGAACGCATTGTCCAAAGAGCAGCTGCAGCGCATTGTGGCAGCCTGCAGGGAGGCGCATATCCGTTTTATACCCACGATGAATCTGCTGGCGCACCAGTCAGACAGGACTAACATCGGGCCGTTGCTGAAACAATATCCTCAATTCGATGAATCGCCGGATTACAATCCGCCTGTGCCCTGGAAGGATGGCGGTATGTTTGATTTTTATACCAAAAGCCTTTGTCCCCTACACCCTGACCTGTTTAATGTGATCTTACCTATGATGGACGAGCTGATCGACGTCTGCGGGGCGGATGCCCTGCACGTCGGGCTCGACGAGGTGTGGATACTGGGCTATGACAAATGTCCCCGCTGCGGAGGAATGGACAAGGCGGAGCTGTTCGCTCAGTATGTCACCCGGCTGCACGACCATTTGCAACAGAAGCATTGCCAGATGTGGATGTGGAGCGACCGGCTCATCGACGGCAAGACCACAGGCCTTTTGGCATGGCAGGCCAGCATGAACGACACGTACAGGGCCATCGACATGATCCCGAAGGACATCATGATCTGCGACTGGAAATACGAAGATGCGCCGCCAACGCCCGCTTATTTCGCCATCAAGGGATTTAACGTAGTGGCCAGCGCCTGCTCGAAGCCCGGTGTAGCGCTGGCGCAGCTGGATCAGATCAGGATGGCCCGGAAGAACGGTATGCGTGAGTCTTTTTCCGTAACGCTGGCGGAACGCATGCAGGGCGTGTTCGAGACCATGTGGTTCAACACCGGAGATTTTATACGCGCTTATTATAAGAAGTCGGAGAGGCCAGGCGTCGATAATAATGTAGCCACCTTCAAAGCATTGTTTGCGGCCATCAGGCAGGATGAAGGAACGGGTTCGGCAGTCAAGGCAAACGATGGGGGGACCAGCGAAGAAAGAACTTTTGATGGTATACGGCAGCTGGCGGTACGCCGCGCTCCCTGGCTGGCAGACCATCTCGAGCTGACGGCCCTGGACAAGGGCAATGGGAAAGAAAGGTTCGAGCTTTCTACCCGGGACGGTGACGTCCACCTGGCCGCCACCGGCGCCAACGCGGCGGCGGAAGGACTTGGCTGGTACCTGAAATATTACTGCCACCGCAGCATGAGCCATATGGGTGACAACCTGTCGCCAGTGTCGCCATTGCCTGTTGTGCCGGGCACAGTAAATGTTCAGGCGGGTGCGGAGATAAGATATGCGCTGAATTACTGTACCTACAATTACTCGATGAGCTTCTATACCTGGAAGGACTGGGAGCGGGAGCTGGATTGGATGGCCCTCAATGGGGTGAACACCATGCTGGTGGCCAACGGCGCCGAATCCGTCTGGAAGGGAGTGCTGGAGAAGATAGGATATACGCCGAAGGAGATAGATGATTTTATTACCGGGCCTGCTTACAATGCCTGGTGGCTCATGGGCAATATCCAGGGATGGGGTGGTCCCATGCCTTCCACCCAGATTGCGGGCAGGGAGGCGATGGTGCAGAAGATGCTGGCCCGTATGCGCATTTTGGGTATCGAGCCCGTAATGCCTGCATTTTTCGGGATGGTGCCTTCCACTTTGAAGAGCAAGACAAAAGCCCATATCATAACCCAGGGTAATTGGGGCGCCTTTACCCGGCCGGATATACTGGACCCGACGGATACAGCCTTCCAGCGGATGGCCGATCTCTTTTATGCAGAAACGCAACGGCGGTATGGCAAGGAGATCCGCTATTTTTCCGGCGATCCTTTTCATGAAGGGGGAATAACGGAAGGCGTGGACCTAGGTAAAGCGGGCGCCAACATACAAGGGGCCATGCAGCGCTGGTTTCCCGGCTCTGTCTGGGTATTACAGGGCTGGCAGCAAAATCCGCGAACGGAGATGCTGGCCGGGCTGGACAAGTCCAAAGTGCTGGTGCAGGAGCTGTTCGGAGAGACGACGAATAACTGGGAAAAAAGAAAGGCTTATGAAGGAACTCCCTTCATCTGGTGCATGATCACCAACTATGGGGAGCGGCCCGGCCTGTTCGGTAAGTTACAACGTTTTGCCAATGAGCCTTACCGTGCCGCGCATGGTGAGTTCGGTAACTACCTGAAGGGTGTGGGCATCATGCCGGAAGGCATCGACAACAACCCCGTGTCATATGATTTCATGCTGGAGGTCGGCTGGCACCAGGAAGCCGTCAATGCGGCTGAATGGATAAAAGGATATACCCTTTACCGGTATGGACAATACAACAAGGATATCCTCGATGCCTGGAAGCTTTTCCTGCAAACGATCTACAGCAGCCCGGAAGGCTACCAGGAAGGACCGCCGGAGAATATTCTTTGTGCGCGTCCGGCGCTGGAAATAAAGTCCGTATCCTCATGGGGCACCATCAAGAAGCGATATGATGTGGCCACCTACCTGCAGGCGGTGAGGCTTTTTGCCAGGGCGGCGCCTCTTTTCAAAGGCAGCGAGACATACCGGATCGACCTGATCAACTTCACCCGCCAGGCATTGGCCAATGAGGCGGACACGGTGCACAGCCGCATCGTGGATGCTTACCGCGCCAGGAACGAGCAGGCGTTCAGCAAGACCACGGGCCGCTTCCAGGAAATGGAGGAAAGCGCCGAGCAGCTGTTGAACATGGATCCTTATTACAGTCTGACGACTTACTGGCAGCAGGCGCTGGCATCGGGCAATACGCCTGAAGAGAAAAAGAACAACCTGCATAACGCCCTGATGCTCGTAACCTATTGGGGTGAGAATAACCCGAAAGAAGACTATCTTCATGAATACGCTTACAAGGAATGGTCGGGTATGATGCGGTCTTTTTATAAAAAGCGCTGGGAAATGTATTTTGCGCAATTAAAGGAACAAATGAAGGGCGGTACACCTCCGGCGCTTGATTTTTTTGCCTGGGAGCGGTCCTGGGTCAGCGTGCAGGAACAGATCGTCGTGGATGACAAGGCGCCGGTCCAGCCGGCCATGGGAGTGTTGATAGCTACGGTGAATAATATTTTAAGCAGGTTATGAGGTTTTTGCTGATCATCGCAAGTGTATTTTTGATCCTGGCAGGGGATTGTCAGGCGCAACAGGAAGGAAGGACCTGGTGGAACCCCGCTGCCAATGCTTTTCCTGTACTGGAAGGACAGGCCTGGCCGAAAGAAGTGGGAAGTCCTTATGACCGCTTCCCGGCACGCGCCAGTCAGACACTGAACCCCAATGTTTGGAATCTCTCCCACAGCAGCGCGGGACTCTATTGCAAGTTCAGAACGGATGCCGCTGAGATTGTCGTGCGGTATACAGTGCAGGGCAAGGGAAGCTTTGCCATGTCGCATATGCCGGCCACTGGCGTCAGCGGGGTAGACCTGTATAGCCTGGATCACGATGGCAAATGGGGGTGGGCGCCGGGCTCATTCTCCTTTGGCGATACCATTGAATATCATTTTTCCGGCCTTGGTGCTGACACTGTATTTGCCGGGCGGGATTGCGAATACCGGCTTTTCCTTCCTCTATACAACACCGTTACCTGGATGCAGATAGGTGTTCCCTCCGGCAAGCATTTTGCCGCCCTGCCTTTACAACCGGAAAAACCCATTGTAGTATACGGCACTTCTATCGCGCAGGGCGCCTGTGCTTCCCGGCCGGGACTGGCCTGGACGGCCATCCTGGAAAGGCAGCTGGACCGGCCGCTCATCAACCTGGGCTTTTCGGGAAGTGGAAAGCTTGAAAAGTCTGTGATCGACCTTATGAACGAGATCGACGCAAAGCTATACGTGCTGGACTGCCTGCCAAACCTTAGTTCCGGATTCTCCGGCAAGGAAGTGGAAGGCAGGATCAGGGAAAGCGTTCGGATGTTGCAGGAAAGGCATCCTTCGGTGCCCATTCTCCTGGCCGCGCACAGTGGCGGTAACACAGGTCATTTCATCGACACTGCCCGCAGGCATGAATTCCAACGCGTGAACAGTGTACTGGAGGAGACTTTCGCCCGGATGAAGGCGGAAGGCGTCCGGAACATATACCTGTTGACCGGCGAAGACATCGGTCTGGATATCAATTCGACAGTGGACGGTATCCACCCGAACGATATCGGCATGGAACAATATGCCGCCGCTTATGAGCGATCCATCCGTGCCATCCTGCATGAGCCGGTAGGGTCGTATGCCACTACTCGCCCGGTGACACAGAGCAGGGACGGCTATTATGACTGGAGGGCGCGCCACACGGAAGTGTTGTCACTCAACCATAATTCGCCACCGGCAAATATTATCCTGGCCAACTCCATCATCCATTACTGGGGAGGCGAGCCGAAAGCGCCTATCGGCAGGGGAGAAGATTCCTGGAAAGATTACTTACAGCCGTTGGGAGTGAGGAACCTTGGGTTCGGATGGGACAAGGCCGAAAATGTATTATGGAGAGTATACCATGATGAGCTGGATGGGTACAAAGCACGGCATATTGTAATAATGATAGGAACCAATAATCTCACCTCGGATGGAGATGAGGCGATCATCGCAGGATTGGACATGCTGGTGAAAGCCATCCGCCAGCGGCAGCCCGGGGCCGGGCTGCTGTTATCCGGGTTGCTGCCCCGGAGAGCGATGGAGCAGCGGGTTCTCAAATTAAACCAACGTATTGCCCAACTGGCCAGGGAGCAAGGCGTGACCTATATCGATCCCGGAAAAAAACTGCTTACCCCCGAAGGAAAGATCGACGAGTCATTGTTTGGGGATGGCCTTCATCCCAATGCTTCCGGCTACCGGCGCCTCGCGGCGGAACTGACGCCCTTTCTGAAAAATTAACTTTTATAATAAAGGAACTATGAGATTTGTACGGGTCTTATCTGCAGCAGTATTGTTGATCTTGTCCTGTCATGGCAAGGCGTTCTCACAACAGAAAAAGATCGGCGTCGAGACGCCGGAGCAAAAGCAGCAGCGCATGGCGTGGTGGTCACACGACCGGTTTGGAATGTTCATTCACTGGGGTTTGTATTCCCAGGCCGCCCGGCATGAATGGGTCAAGCGGTGGGAACGGATGAACGATGCGCAATACAAACCTTATTTCGACATGTTCGACCCGGACATGTATGATCCTAAGGCCTGGGCCAAAATGGCGAAAGCGGCAGGCATGAAATATGCCGTGCTTACCACCAAGCATCATGAAGGCTTTTGTCTCTTCGATTCCAAATACACGGATTATAAGGCGACGAACACCCGGGCGAAGCGCGACCTGGTCAGGGCATGGGTGGAAGCTTTCCGGGCTGAAGGGCTGAAAGTCGGATTCTATTATTCCCTGCTGGACTGGCATCACCCGGACTATACCGTGGATGGCTTGCATCCGCTGCAGCCGGCCAGCGAAGCGGATTCCGATTATGCGAAGCTGAATAAGGGAAGGGACTGGAAGAAATACAGGCAATACCTGCGCGACCAGATAAGTGAGCTGCTGACCAATTACGGAAAAGTAGATATCCTCTGGCTGGACTTTTCCTATCCGAATAAGAATGGGCATGGCAAGGGTCACGACGACTGGGGGTCCGTGGAGCTGCTGAAGATGATCCGGAAATTGCAGCCGGGCATTTTGGTGGACAACCGGCTGGACCTGGAAGACTATTCCGATGGGGCCGATTTTGCCACGCCCGAGCAGGTGAAGCCTTCCGAGCTGCAAAACAATTATGGCGGATTGCCTTTCGAGACCTGCCAGACCTTTTCCGGATCGTGGGGCTATTACCGTGATGAAAACAGCTGGAAGAGCAACCATGAGCTGCTGACGTTACTGATCACCTCCGTGAGCAAGGGCGGCAACCTGATCCTGAATGTCGGGCCAACGGCCAGGGGTGTCTTCGACTACCGTGCACAGCGGGCACTGGACAGCATCGGCATTTGGATGAAATGGAACAGCGAGGCTGTTTATGGATGCAAGGAAGCGCCGGCTGGGTTTGTAGCCCCGGCTGGTACATTGCTGACGTACGATCCGGCGGGCAAGAGACTATATGTGCACCTGATGGCCTATCCTTCGGACGGATTGACGCTGACGGGCTTTAAGGGAAAAGTTAAGTATGCGCAATTCCTGCATGATGCTTCCGAGCTGAAGTTCAGTCCGGCAGCGGAGGGATCGAATGACTTGCTGCTGAAGCTGCCGGCACAGAAGCCGAATATGGAGGTGCCGGTGGTGGAGCTGGTGCTGGAGTAAGCGAAAAATTGACACACTTATTGTGAAAATTGACACGGCTATTGCCATTTTCGACACGCCTGTTAGATGGTCCATCTAAAGTTGTGAAATTTTAAAATAATATTCTTAAATTGTACTAACGTTCTAACGTACCCCAGTAAAACCTATTCCTTAAACCTAACCTAACTGTCTTATGAGGTACGTTTTGATCGGAATATTGGCATTGCTATGCCTTTATCCCTCTGTATCTTTTTCTCAGAAAGAACAGCGTGCTGCCGGCGAAACGATCAGCTGTCCCGCCAAAATTTTCAGTAAAATATCGGACAAGGCGTCAGCCATGAATGATCGGATAACCCGACGGACTGAAAAGTATTTACGGCGGCTGGAGGAATACGAAAAGGAGCTTTATAAAAAAGTACAACGGCTGGACCCGGAAAAAGCTAAAGGCATGTTTGCCGGAACTGGGGATAAATATGCGGCTCTCTCTCAAAGTTTACAGGCAGATTCAGCCCCCGCCGCCCCCACTAATAGTGAGTACCTACCCAGTATGGATTCGCTGCAAACCGGATTGTCCTTTCTTGGCCAGCATCCTCAATTGCTGGCGTCTTCAACGGATAAGGACGCGTTACAAAGCTCCATTACCCAGTTACAAATACTACAGGGTAAATATCAACAGACCAGCGATATACAAAAATTCTGCCGTGAAAGAGAGCGGACCCTAAAAGAGCAACTTGCCCGATATGGGCTAGGTAAACAATTGTTGAAAATAAATCAGGAGAATTTTTATTATCAACAGCAACTGGAGCAATATAAGAACATTTGGAATGATAAGGAGAAACTGGAGCAAACCGTAATGGGGACTATCCGGAAGCTGCCGGAGTTTCAAAGCTTTATGCAGAAGAACAGTTATTTGTCACGGCTGTTCCCCATGCCGGAAAATCTGGGCACCCTGCAGGCCCTGGCCGGGCTGCAGACGAGAACAGAAATTCAATCGATCCTTCAACGTGCTGCTTCAGGGCTGGGTCAGGGTAGTAGCTCCGGCGGAAATGTTCAGCAACAGGTCCAGCAAGCGCAGAATTCGCTCAATCAGTTAAAGGATAAGGTAGGCAAACTTGGCGGCAACGGCGGTAGCGGGAATATGACCATGCCGGATTTCACTCCAAATAGCCAAAGAACTAGAAAGTTTTTGCAAAGGGTCGAATGGGGTTTCAATATGCAGAACGCTCAAAGTACTCGTTTGCTACCTGTGACGACGGATATAGCGCTTACCATTGGGTATCGTGTGAGCGACAAGATAACTCCGGGTATTTCCGTTGGCTATAAACTGGGTTGGGGAAATGATCTGGGTCATATACGATTCAGTAGTCAGGGGGTGGACCTAAGGAGTTACCTTGACATAAAGGCCAAAGGCAGTATCTGGATCACCGGCGGATTTGAATATTCCTACCTGCAGGAGTTTTCCAAGATCAGTGCACTTCGCAAGCTGGACGTCTGGCAGAAGAGTGCTCTCCTGGGTCTGACGAAAAAATACCGGGTAGGCAAGAGAGGAGGAAACATGCAATTACTTTATGATTTCCTGGCTAACTACCAAACTCCACGGCCTTCTTCTTTAAAATTTAGGATCGGATTTACCTTTTAACATTACACTTCGAAAAATAAAATTACAACCCATATATGCGTAATTTTCTATTAAGCTGCCTGTTCTTCTCTTCCGGATATTCGTTATTTGCCCAGTCTGGCGCAGGTCCGAACCCCTCCCTTCAGCAAATTGTTCCTACCTCGCCGGGAGCTGCAGCGTTGGCAAAATATGTCAACTACCCTGTTAGTTATTGTAATGGACTGCCGCAAATAGAGATACCGATTTATGAGATCAAAGATGGCGATATTAATATACCGATCAGTCTCAGTTACCATGCTTCGGGGCTAAAGGTAGCCGAGAGACCGGGATGGGTGGGATTGGGCTGGACATTAAATGCCGAGCCAGCTATTTCCAGGTCAATTCGTGGACAGCCGGATGAGCATGGTTTTATAGGGCAAAGACAACCAGGGCAGGATCCAACTAATCAATTTTACCTTATTGCCCTGGCCAATGGAGGATTTGACGATTATCCGGATGAGTTTTACTACCATCTTCTTGGGAAATCAGGTAGATTCTATTTGCGCAAAGATCCTTTGAAAGTGGTACCGGTACCCTATAACCATATAAGTGTTACAACGGACGCAGGTCTTAACTCCTTCCAGATAAATGATGGGAATGGCCTACAATATTCTTTTAATGGTAATTATGAATATCCGGATGGCTGGATGTGGACCAATTGCTGGAAGGCCAATAAGGTAACTTCCCTTGTAACAGGCAGCAATGTAACCTTCAGTTATCATAACAAAGATATCAATGATTTCGTATGGAATCCTGTAGACTATATTTCCATTATTGATTCCTTTACATATGATCAACAAGGCTACGGGTCTGGTAGCTATGTTGATCAGGGTCAATACACGTCGAGTGGTACCGGAACACCCCCGGATTATGGCAAAAGCTTGCCTATTGTAATGTATGGAATTAACGGCACTATTCACTATTACAATGTTGATATTCATTCACCATCTACTATCGGTACGCTTATTCCAAATGCCTATTCGACTGATTCTTATACGGGGTCTAGTAATTATAACATATTCCCATCGCTAGTTAAGGAAATAGATTTCAGGAACGGCAGTGTGCTTTTTTACAGAAATGCCAATGCTAATAAGCTGGATAGCATTCGTGTATTTCAGAATGGCCAGCTCTTCAAGGCTTGGCGCTTTTACTATGGTTATTACACCACTGAGAAGCCTGATATACAGATGCTACGACTGGATTCATTAGGTGTGACAGATGCGTCTGGCAATATAGTCGAAAAGTACAAGCTTGGTTACTATGCTGGGGATGATATTCTCCCCAGTTACTTTTCCAAAGCATCCGACTATTGGGGATATTACAACGCTTCGGGAAATAGGCCCGATAGTAGTTTGATGCCGCCACTAGGAATTATTACCATGCGGACCTGCAATACAAATAGTGGATTTAATTACGGGACACAGGTGACGGTTAATTTCGACCGGGGAGCAAATAGAGAGCCCTACGAAAATGCCATGAGAACCGGAGTCCTGAATTCGATTACCTATCCCACCGGAGGACGAACTGATTTTGTATATGAAGCAAATCGCTATGTCGATCCTGTCACGCTCGCTATAAAAATGGGAGGGGGGTTGCGTGTGAAACAGATCAGGCAATATGATTCCGCCAGTGCCGGTGTGACAGCGATACATACTTTTAAATACGGAATCAACGAAGATGGAGGTGGATATATAAAGCTTCCAATGAGCAACGAAAACTATCTGACCAATGTTCAGGATTTGTATGTGGGAATCTTCGTGAATCAAGCTATAGGCATCAGACGAAGAACCTATTCCTGTAATTCTCTCACGGATATGTTTTTTTCCAACGGATCCCCCGTGAGCTACCCACAGGTGACAGAATATGTCGGAGATCCAGACTACCCCGGCGTAGGTACTTCAGGTAAGACTGTGTACACATACCAGGTTCCTTTTATAGCAAATACAATTGGATGGAAAGTTCCCGGAACATCTTTGGTAGCTGGAAATGAAAATTCGTGGGAGAATAATCTTTTGGTTTCCAAGGAAATATATAAGAAGGTGGCCGATGGGAACAGGAAGATTGCAGCTACTAAATATTATTATGGCGGAGCCGACGTGCCAGGCCAGTCTTTTGACGTAGGGGAGGTATATAGGAAGAGGAATCTTATTTGCGGGTCTGCTTCACCAGGCAACGTGTGCTTCCTGTACGAGGCAATAGAATACCTGGCTTATACGCGAAGAACCGGCGACGTGCGCCTGTTTCAACAGACGGACACCCTGATATATGACGACAACTCAAGATCGATCACAACAAAATTATTTGCTTACGATGATTCCCTGAACCTGGTGAGGGAAGCCATGGTGGACAGCCGTGGAGACAGCCTAGTCACGACGTATAAATATCCTTATAGCGTAACGCCTGTCTTGAGCAATCACGTTAGTAATAATATGGTTACCCCTGTCATCGAAAAATATGTTTATCGCAGCGGACAACAGATAGAGGCGTTGAAGAACAATTATTTTCCGGAAACGGATAATACTTCGATTGATCAGCTAATGCCAGTCTCCATTTATCATACCACAGGTGTCTCGGCCCCGGAAAAAAAGATTGTATTCAGCAAGTATGGACCTTATAAGAATGTGTCAGAGCAATATAAAGTCAATGATTATTTACATAGCTACATATGGGATTATCAAAACACTTATCCAGTGGCGGAAGCGATTAATGCGGACAGCGCGTCAATTGCCTATACCTCCTTCGAGGCGAACGGAAAAGGGAACTGGGTTTTTAGCGGTACCGTTATCCAGGATGCTTCTTCTCCAACTGGCGCCCGGTGCTATAACCTTTCTGCCGGAAGTATTACTAAATCCGGACTGAATACATTCAGGAGCTTTATCGTCTCTTACTGGAGTAAGAACGGTTCAGCTGCTGTGAATGGATCTACTGTAACAGGAAGCCTTTCCAGGAATGGATGGACGTATTACCAACATTTATTGCCTGCCGGAACGACCTCGGCCACGGTCAGTGGCAGTGTATCCATCGATGAATTACGGTTATATCCCTCTGATGCCCAGATGAACACCTATACGTATATGCCTTTAACGGGCATGACAACCAAATGTGATCTGAACAATGTGATCACCTATTATGAGTATGACAGTTTTGGCAGACTAAAGGTCATAAAGGACCAGGACCGTAATATTCTAAAGACGCTTGATTACAACTATAAGAAATAGCTATGAAGCCAGTAACTACTTATCCTGCAATAAAGGCCTTTCTTTTCATTTGTTTATGTTACGCTTTCCCAAGACCGGTAATAGCCCAGACGCTTAGCGCGGGAGTAATAAGCCCAGATACGCTATGGGTGCCATTGGATAGTGTTAATCCTGCATTTGGCCCAAGCACGCGCAAATTTACCGTATTCGCAACAACTGCAAGCGGCGGTAACGGGGCATATGCTTACCGGTGGTTATGTTCGCCGTCGTCCGCAGCGCCAGTGGTTATCTTCACGAGCGGTACAAGCCAGAATTTTGACACCACTCTGCATGTGCCTTCTACCGGCATCCGTTTGCGAAGACGAGTAATCAGTGGGGCGGATACTGTTTATACTAATGTCGCTTATGTCGGCACATACAGCACCAATATCAATCCGGGTACTATCAGTCCGGCGCTTACATATATCAATACTGCCAACACCCCTAACCAATTGACGGGACCTGCTGCTTCTGGAGGTATCAACACTTATACCTATAAGTGGCAATCTTCTACGGATGGCATTACCTGGACTACCATCGCCGGAGCTACCGGACTTAATTATCAGCCACCCTGGGCGTCTGTGTCTACTTACTACCGGAGAGGGGCTGTCACTGCTGGGATTACCACTTATAGTAACGTAGCCCAGGTGGCCTGGGCGCTAGGAGACGGAGGGCTGATCGGCAGCAATGCTGCTGCGGTGTCAGTTGGAGGCAGCGCCGTATTGACAAGCATTACGATTCCGAATACAGGCGCATGTGCGGGTAACTATGTGTATACGTGGCAGTCTTCTATAGATGAGGTCAACTGGAGCGATCTTCCCGGGCCCAATGTGACGGTGGCGCAAAACACTTTTTTTAGGAGGAAAACCGTCTGCAGTGGGGCGTCTGTCTATTCCAATACGATCGTTATTAAAGTGAAGTACGATGGCATCAATATTCCTACGACTGCAACAGGTCCCGCTGCCGGAACTCAATCAGCTATTTCTATGCCAGCATATGTAACCGTGGATCCGTCCAATATGAACTACATTAAGACCCGTGACATTATTCAGCCGGGTATAACGACGCTTGGCACGGCTAATGGAGTTACCGGCAATCAATCCGTCCAGCAATCTACTACCTTCTTTGACGGACTTGGCAGAGATATTCAAACGGTGGACAGACAAGCTACACCTGCCGGCCGGGATATGATCAGCACTACTTTTTATGACCAGATCGGTAGGGTGGTACGGCAATATTTACCATATAGCGATACGGGTACGAGTGGGAATTTTCGAACTGATCCTCAAACACGGCAACCTGCTTTTTACAACAATTATTTCGGCAATACGGAAGGTTACTACTATAGCAACACCCTTTACGAAGCGTCTCCATTGGATAAGGTCCTCAGGGTCAGCGCGCCCGGCAATAGCTGGACGGGAAGCAATATAGGTACGACTACCCTACAAAGAGGCAATGTTACATACGATTCGGTGAGAATATGGAGGATCGGCCTGACGACGGACACTTTACCCTACAGCAATGCCTACTATGCACCTTCCAGTCTGGAAGTCCGCGAAACGACGGATGAAAACAGCAATAAAACGATTACTTATAAGGATATAGAAGGACGTGTTGTTTTAAAGAAAGTTCAGATTACCGATGCCATCAATAGGGGATACACGGGTTGGCTAAGCACTTATTATGTCTATGACAATGTAGGCAACTTGCGTTTTGTCATGCCGCCAAAGGCAACAGAATGGCTAAGGGCGAATAATTGGGTATTCGATGCCTCTACCTGGAGAGGGTCGGTCATAACGCAACAATTATGCTTCAGCTATGAATATGATCAAAGACAAAGAATGATCAGCAAGCATGTGCCAGGAGCAGGAGAAGCCTGGCTGGTGTACGATGCCAGGGACAGGCTGGTGATGACACAAGATAGCGTCCTCCGTGCTCAAGGCAGCTGGCAGTATAGCGGATATGATTCTTTGGACAGGCTGGTATTGACAGGATTATGGACAATCTCCGGTGACCGGAATTACCATCAATCACAGGCCGGGCCGACCATACTTTATCCCAATCCTACCAGTAACTACACAATTCTTACTCAAACATATTATGATAAATATGATCCAGGCAACTTGGGGGGAAGCGGATTGAGTAACGCCCTGATCACTACATATACCGGCAACACCAATTATTTCTATACTCCAAACAATACGACTTTCCCTTATCCCCAGCCTATTGCAGCGACTCCTATGACCAACGGGATGGTTACGGCGACAAAAGTGAATGTATTGGGCACCACAGCTTACCTGTATACAGTGAAATTTTATGATGACCGGGGAAGAGTCATACAAACACAGCGTACCAATTACACTGGGGGTAAAGATACGCTTACTGTTCAATATGGATTTACAGGAATGCCGCTCCGAACCCTGGAAGGACATAGTAAAGGAGGTGCAAACGCACAGGGTTACATGATATCCACAAAAACCAGCTATGATGCATTTGGCAGGGTCCTCCAGGTGAATCAAAAGATAGGCAATAGTCCGGAAGTGACCCTCGTGACCAATCAATATGATGAATTAGGGCAGCTGAAGCAAAAGAACATTGGTCAGGTGAGGGCTGGCTTAAACCAGAATACTTATACAGCCATACCATTAGACTCCCTGAAATATGCCTACAATATCAGGGGATGGCTAAAAGGGATTAACAAAGACTACGCCAACTCAGTGAGTGGGATAACGAACTGGTTTGGCATGGAACTGGACTATGATTTTGGGTTCAATCAAACCCAGCTGAATGGGAATATTGCCGGAATGAAGTGGCGCAACAATAGCGATGGGGCACAAAGATCTTATGGGTTCAGTTATGATGCTGCCAACAGGTTGACCCGGGGGGATTTTTCTCAAAATGCCGGCCCGGGTGTCTGGAATACAAGCGCTAATATAGATTTTAGCATGCGGAATGTGTCCTATGATCCCAATGGAAATATTATGACCATGACCCAAATGGGAGTGCGATTAAACACGCCAAAGGTCATTGACAGCCTGATCTATGGCTATAATTCCAATAGCAATCAGCTCGGTTTTTTAACGGACAAACAAAATGATACATCTGCGCATATGGGAGATTTTACAGAAATCAATAACAATGCTTCTCCTGATTATTCATATGACGGGAATGGCAATCTTCTAATGGATAACAATAAAGGAATTAGCTCGATCAGCTATAATTTTCTTAACTTACCTCAACAAGTTACTTTCACCGGTAAAGGAAATATTACATATGTGTATGATGGCACGGGACATAAGTTAAAGAAGGTGACATCTGATAATACAGTGAGTCCATCAAAAACTGCCACAACGGTATATGTTGGGAATTTTGTATATCAGAATGATACCTTGCAGTTCATAAATCAGGATGAAGGGAGGGTACGGCCCAAAACTTCTGGAAGGTCTGACACCATGTATTATGATTATTTTGAAAAGGATCATTTAGACAATACGAGGGTTGTGCTGACGGATGAACAGGAACAGAATACTTACCCGGTGGCAACGCTGGAAAGCAACACCTCCGCTCTTACCGTGGAAGGGAGCTATTATAATATCAATCTTGCGGATACGATCAGTACTAGTCGTATATCGGGGTTTATGGATAATTCAGCAAACGTTTATTACAATAACAATGGGAATCCCCCGTATAATACGAACCCCTATTCCAATACTGCTGCTCAGAACGCCATAATGTACCGGCTGAACGGTAGTTCAGGAGATAAGACCGGCTTGGGTATAACATTGCGTGTGATGAGTGGGGACGTAGTAGATGTATACGGTAAATCTTATTACCATTTAAATACCGGCCAAACACCTTCTAATACTTACCTGATTTCAAGTGTTCTAAACACTTTTATTGCAGCTTTTGCGGGTACATCTGCTGTGGCAGGCGCGGGCAAAGGTGCTACTGCTGCTGCGCTTCAGACTTCTCCGACAACGCCAGCAGGGCTAACGAATTGGTTAGGAACTGTACCAAATCCTTCTTCTCCGGTGCCAAGAGCTTATATTAACTGGATACTATTTGATGATCAGTTCAATCCTGTCGCATCCAATTGCGGTTATGACGGGGTTAGTACCAGTGCCGATGTATTAAAAAGCCATCACCGGACCATTACCGTGGGTAAAAGCGGTTTTTTATATGTATATTGCAGTAACGAGAGCAATATCGACGTGTTCTTTGATAATCTGCAAATTATCCATACGAAAGGCCCTTTGTTGGAGACAACGAATTATTATCCCTGGGGGTTAACAATGGCGGGGATCAGCAATAAGGCTTCGAAGGGAAACTACGCTGAAAATAGATATAAATTCGATGCGGGCAGGGAATTGCAAAATAAGGAATTCAACGATGGATCAGGCTTAGAACTTTATGAGACATATTTCAGGGGATATGATGCCCAACTCGGAAGATTCTGGCAAGTTGATCCATTGGCGGTTTTAAATCAAAGCTCTTCGGCCTATTCTTATTGCGAAAATAATCCCGTTTTACTTATTGATCCTCTTGGCCTGGATACCATTAGAACCAAGGTGCATGTTGGCGCGGCAAAACCGGAAACTTTAATACCTGCCTCCACACCAACGGGGGGAACATCCATGTATATTTATCGGCCGGGAGCTCCGGATGCGGATGAACATGGATTGGTTGGTGTAGGAATGGTAAGCGCTGCAGAACAACCGGTGGTTGTAACGCCTTCAAACAATTCATCAGGTTCCGCAGAAAGACCAGCTAGCAGTGCAAATGGAGGAAATAGGTCACGGTCGGGGCAAATAGCCGGTGTAACAGGTGATGCCCGGAATAATAGAGAAATTCAAAGTCTGGATCCAAGGGTTAGAGCTCCAGCAGCTAATTTTATCGACAGGGTAAATACTGAACTGGGAATAAGACTGAGGGTTGCCCAGGGTTTTAGAAGCATCGAGCAGCAAAATGCTTTTTACGCCCAAGGAAGAACAGCGCCAGGAAGTAGAATTACGAATGCAAGAGGGGGACAAAGCTATCATAACTATGGTCTGGCAATCGATGTATATATGGTAGACAGTAGAGGTAATATTAATTATAATGCTGCTGTACCTGGTACCGTTGTAGAAATAGCCAGGCAGGAAGGATTTGAATGGGGGGGTAACTGGCCTCGTTTTCATGATAATCCTCATTTTCAAATGACATTTGGTCAAACGACCCGACAATTAATGGCGCAACATGGAGTACATTAACAAAACAATTCTCGTCCTTTTATTTTCTGTTTGTTTACTGGAAACTTCCTGCTTTTGCCAGGAAGTGAAGACGGACAGTACTGATGAGATAATTAAAAATATCAGGAAAGAATTTAGTAAGATCAATTCCGATACTGCTAAATTTCGGGTTGTTCAACAAGATATGAATGACCAGTCTGCAGAGGGGGGTACGATGAAAAAGTACTATGATGGTAATGTGCTGAGAAAAGCGATTCTTACGTTCTATGGCGAAACAGGTCAATCCACCAGTGAGTATTATTTTTCCAACGGGCAACTGTTCTTTTGCTTTGAACGAACTAAAACGTACTCTCAATCTATTTCTGCGGGGAAGACAACCGTTAGTAAAATTGAAGAGAATAGGTATTATTTTAATGGACAAAGACTTATACGATGGATAAATAGCAGTGGTAAAATCACGAATAAGAACCTTTATCCGGTAAAAGAAAAAGAAGTACTGGCTGATCTAAAAGATATTCATTGAGGCCGTATTAATTAATGCCTGATAGGGAAAAGAGGAAGGGTTATAGCCTGAGCCTGTGCCTTTGCCTCTGAGAATGTTGTAGCTCTTGTGTCTGGGTTTGTTCCCGCACGATCACTTCCTGAACGGCACGCCGGCTGCATTCTTCGCCAAGTTCTTCCGCCCTGAAGACGCAGTGGTGCTTAAAGTCGACAAAGGCAAGGGATTTGATATTGTTATTTTTATCCAGGGGGCAGACCATGCCGATGCCTTCTCTGCCCAATCTGTCCGAGAGCTCTTCCAGGCTATTGGGATCCTGGAATAAGTGCCAGCGAACATAGGTTTGCACATGATCCCGATGCTGTTGTTTTAGCTCCAGGTTATGCGCAAATCTTTCTTCCAGCCTTGCGAGGGTGGGCTTACAATCAAAAAAACTTGCCTTTAGGGGGACACCGATATACTTCCCGTGTTCATCGAGAACTCTATAAAGCAGACCACGGTTCTGGTGTAGTTTTGTATTTTCCTTGCCCCTGTAAGCTTCCACATTGTACAGGCGAAGGACAGCATTCAATTCTTCCAGGTTGGTGTATTTGTAAGTTGGCACCACATATTCCAGCACGTCGGAAACGGCGCGGGCGGTGGATCTCTCACCATACATCACCATGGGCACACCGCCAACTTTTTGCGATTGGCGCCGGAGCTCTTGTTTTTTCTCTTTCGTCATCAGGTCGAACTCGGCCTCTATATGCTGCCTCGCCTTTTCGGATTGGTTTCGTCCCATATTGTACATGACGATCGGTTCGCCGTTGCGTTGGACATGGGTGGTGACGACATGGCAATGCGGGTGACCGGAGTCGTGATGCCTGTAGACCAGGTATGGCTGGTGTTCGAACCCTATTTCCTTCATGTAAATCTGTGCGATCCGCTGCATTTTTTCGTTGGTCAGCTGATCCAATGGGTCAAAGTTCAGCGTGATATGCTGGTTGGTGACTACATCTTCGTTCAACTGCATACGTCTTTCAAAGCGTTGCAGCTTGTCGTCGAAGGACAGCCTGTCGACGTCCTTCAGGAAGTTGACGGCCAGGATACATTCGGCCTGTTTCTCCGTAACCTTTCTTTCGTTGTAGAGTAAGGTATCGGAGATGCTATGGCTGGGCATTATTTTTGGGCGCATAGGTCCGCTATTTTTATAAGGAGCTCCTTGATATCCTTTGCTGTTGTCATGAAATCCTCGTGATCGCAATTTTTGCCGTAATTGTCCAGTATGGGCAGCAGGCGTACCAACTCTTCTTCGAAGTCATCGAAGGACTGGTTGCGAAAAAATACCCTGACGGGCTTGTTCAATAGAACTTTTCGGCAATAGTCGCTCGTGCTGCGACAAGTAGTAGTCGATGCGTGGTGCTGGATCCTGTTCCATTCATGTTCGGACAGGCGGATGTTGAGACGATACTCTTTTTGTTTTTGTGTGTTGTTCATTTTTTGTCATGGAAGGAGGTATTCGTAAGAACTAATTTATTAAATATTTCAGGTTCGAAGTGTTAAGATTTATTAAGAAATTGACGCCGCGACGGTACAATCGATGGGTGAAATTGTTTGAATGTGAATAAAAAAAGAAGGTGTCTGAAAGATGATCCTGGCCTTTTAGATGGAAATACTTACAGAGGTGGTGAACAAAGAAAGGGATTAAATGTACCAGCTATATTAACTTAATAATAAATTAAGGTCATGGAATTATTACCAGTTATGGGAAAGGCCCCCTCGGGGAAAAGGTTGGAAAGAATAAAGCGAAGTCCTCACTATGTTGATGGAAAATTTCAGAATCCCGTGCCTACGACGACGATGCTGAAAGGCGCCTCTTTTTTCAAGGTGCTGGCGCAATTTCTCAACAAACCGAAGCATACGGAGCCGCCGGCACCATTGCCTTCCGTCATGACAGACCTGCGGCACTTGCCGGACGGGCCGCCTGTATTGGTGTGGTTCGGACATTCCTCCTATCTTATAAAAGTGGGGGGAAAGACCATTCTCGTCGACCCGGTGTTCAGCGGATATGCTGCTCCTTTTTCCTTTTTTGCCAGGGCATTTCCCGGGGCGAACATATACGGCGTGCATGATCTGCCGGAAATAGACATACTGGTGATAACGCATGACCATTACGACCATCTCGACTATAAAACCATCATGCAGTTGAAGCCCGGGCATATTTATACATCCCTGGGCGTAGGCTCGCACCTGGAATATTGGGGCATTGGGCCACAACGATTCACGGAGCTGGACTGGGGGGAAGAAGCCTCGATAGAAGGAGGGACGATAACGGCAACGCCTGGACGTCATTTTTCGGGGCGGGGCGCCGGGCAGGCCCGGACCTTATGGTCGTCCTTTGTCCTGAAGATACACGGTTATTCTTTTTTCCTGGGCGGCGACTCGGGATATGGAGCGCATTTCAAAACCATCGGTGACCAATTTGGGCCTTTCGATCTCGCTGTGCTGGAATGTGGTCAATATGGGCAGTATTGGCCTGATATTCATATGACCCCGGAGGAGACAGTGTCGGCTGCGGGTGACCTGAGGGCGAAGCTGTTGCTGCCGGTGCACTGGGCTAAGTTCTCATTGGCGCTGCATCCCTGGGATGAGCCGGTACACAGGGTAGTGGCTGCCGCAAGGGCTGCGGACCTCGCGGTGACTACGCCGTTGATCGGTGAACCGGTGATATTGGGTGGACAGCTGCCGAAAACCGAGTGGTGGGGAGTCGTGGGAAAATAGTCATTCGATCATAAAGGGCCGCCCCGCAAATTGCAGGGCCGGCCCCTTTGTACAATACTTACCCGAAAGGGATCTTATTTACCGCCCCCGGATATCCCTTCAGTAGATGCACCTGTGCCACCAACTCCGTCAGTAGCAAACGCGCCGCCGGATATACCGTTGGTAGATGATGCGCCACCGGATATCCCATTGGTGGTTAAGCCGGTCCCGCCGACTCCATTAGTGGATAGCCCGCCGCCGATAATTCCATTGGTAGTTACGGGCGGAGTAGTTTTGCCAATGCCGTTGTCTTTCTGGCATCCTGTAGAAATGATGCTTGCCATGGAGGCGATGACAACAAAACGGATAAGATGTGAAGTTTTCATGATCATGGATTTTTTGGTTTAATAAATCTTCTCAAAATTGATCATTTGAGCGAATATCCCACCATCTGTCATAGGGAATTTTGTCTGTTGTGGAAAAAAAGAGACTGATCTTTAGAGACCCCTCGTCGGAAACGCTTACATGGAATGTAGTCAATCATAGCGCGACCGGTTACCTCTCCCGGTTTATCTCAATATTTAAAATAAGCTCTACCCGATCGCCTACGATCGGGCCGCCGCCTTGAAAGGTTTCATTCCACTTTAAACCATAAGCTGACCGGCTGATATTGCCGGTGACTTTAAATCCGACTTTATCAACATGGTAAGTACTGTCCTTCACATGACCTACATATGTCACGGAAAACGACTCTGGCCTGGTAATATCACGTATGGTAAGGCTGCCCTTTAAAAGATACCTATCATTTTCTTTTACCAGGATTCCCGCGAACTTCAACTCCGGGTATTTTTCAGCATTCAAAAAATCGTCTGACTGCAGGTGGTGATCTCTCTGTCCATTGCCGGTGGATATGGAGGCCGTTTTTGCGGTGAAGGTTACTGTAGCGCCGGAAAAGTCATCTGCGCTGGAAACAATCCTTGCATCAAAATCTCTGAAGTACCCTGTTGTTTGTGATACCAGAAAATGTGAGACGCTGAAGCCAATGTTGGAGTGTTCTTTGTCTATTGTCCAGCTGGTTTGTGCCATCATGACGCCGGTGAAAAGCATCGCGGTTAGGAATGCATTTAACTTTTTCATGCCTGAGTTTGATTTAGTAATGTCGATGAATGGTAAATCTATTGTTTCAATAAGAAGGGGTATGTGCAAAAATGCTCAATTCATTACCCCTCCATCCGGAAACGAAGGGGAGGTACGCCAAATAGTAAAATATTCCATCAAAATAGTAAGACCTGACATTGCCCGCCGATGGGCATGCCTGTAACTTGAGCCTTCAAAGTTTCGACGATTGCTACATTTTGAAGATTTCATAATCGACCACACGAGACAGACGGCCGGCCGGACAATCACCGAGACGGATATTGTGATCCATGCAGGGCAGACCGGCGATTTTTTCCCGCATCATATGGATGAAGAGTGGTGCAAGACACAACCCTTCCAAAAAAGAATAGCGCATGGCACGCTGATCTTCAGCATCGCCATAGGGCTGACAGCCTATCCCCTCAATGAGCTGTCCATGACCTATGGATATGAGCGGCTGCGCTTCATCCGTCCTGTCTTCATCGGCGATACATTGAGGGTCACTGTCATCATTAAGGAAAAAAAAGAACATAAGAAGCCGGGTTATGGCCTGGTGGTGGAATCCGTGCAGGCCTTCAACCAGCAAAAGGAGCTGGTGATGGTCTGCGAACACCTGTTGCTGGTGCAAAAGAAACCTGTTTAAAACGAATTGCTATGTCAGGATCATCAAATGGCTGTCCTTCGAACAATGAACCTCCGGTTCGTACTGTTATTAAGGGTATCACATGGGGCCATAGCCGGGGAATTACGCCTTTACTGGCGGCTGCGCAGCGTTTTTCGGAGCTGCATCCCGGCGTGACGGTGCAATGGGATAAGCGGAGCCTTCAGCAATTTGCGGACTATCCTATCGAACGGCTGACGGGGGAATATGACCTGCTGATCATCGATCACCCCTGGGTAGGACGGGCGGCTGCATTGGGTTGCGTGCTTCCGCTGGAACAGCATCTTTCGACAGAATACATGAAAGATCAGGCGGAAAATTCCGTTGGCTATTCACATCACAGCTATCAGTACGATGGCCATCAATGGGCCCTGGCCATCGACGCAGCCACACCCGCCGCCAGCTATCGCCCGGATCTGCTGCAGGCAGCATGTATTGCCGTTCCCACTACCTGGCAGGAGGTGCTGGACCTGGCCCGGAAAGGGAAAGTGGCCGTGCCCGGCATTCCTATAGATCTGCTGATGAACTTCTATATGTTCTGCATCGCGCACGGAGCAAGGCCTTTTCAAAATGAAAACGAGGTAGTGGATGAGGAGACGGGGGTAAAGGCCCTGCATACGATGCGGGAATTGTACTCGCTGGTGGATCCCTCCTTCTTTCAATGCAATCCCATCGCCGTGGCTGAGCGGATGTCGGCCTCCGATGAATATTGGTATTGCCCTTTTGCCTATGGGTATTCGAACTATTCCAGGGAAGGATATGCACGAAGAAGGCTGAGCTATGCCGACCTGGTGTATATGGAAGGCGGCAGCCGTCTGCGCAGCACCATTGGGGGCACCGGTCTGGCGGTGTCGGCGACAAGTGCGCATCAGGACCTTTCCCTGCAATTCCTGGAGATGATATTGGCGCCCCGTTTCCAGTCGACCTTTTATACGGAGCATGGGGGACAGCCGGGACACCGGCAGGCCTGGCTCAATGAAAAAGCCAATCGACTGACCCATAACTTTTTTTATACACTGCTGCCTGCCATGGAAAGAGGATATATGCGTCCACGATATGACGGGTACCTTTATTTCCAGGACCATGCGGGGCAGCCCTTACAGGACTATTTATCGGGATCCTCCGGTGAGCGGGCTGTGCTGGGATCTATGAATGCATTGTATCGTGAAAGCCGCACCATAAATATTTTATCATGAACGATCTACCCTTATCCGGATTGACCGTATTGGAGTTCAGCCAATATCTTTCGGGGCCTTCAGCCGGGCTCAGACTGGCGGACCTGGGCGCACGGGTGATAAAGATTGAACGTCCCGGGACAGGAGATGCCTGCCGGCGGTTGTCTATCAAGAACCTCTGGGTAGGTGACGACAGTCTGCTCTTCCACACGATCAATCGCAACAAGGAAAGCTTTACAGCAGATATCAAATCCCCGGATGACATTGCTATCATTCACAGGCTGATAGAACGGGCAGATGTGCTGACCCATAATTTCCGCCCTGGCGTAATGGAAGGCGCAGGTTTGGACTATGCTTCCGCCCGTGCCGTCAATCCCCGCCTGGTGTATGCCGCCATCAGCGGTTACGGTAAGGAAGGGCCCTGGAAGGACCTGCCGGGGCAGGACCTCCTGCTGCAATCCATGAGCGGTCTGGCTTATACCACGGGTAATGAAATGGACCATCCCATGCCTTTCGGGCTTTCCATTGCCGACAGTCTTTGCGGGGCCCAGCTGGTGCAGGGGATCCTGGCTGCGCTCATACGGCGGCAGAAGACCGGGGAGGGCGGCCTGATAGAGATCAGCATGATGGAATCGCTCCTTGATTTTCAATTCGAGTTCCTTACCACCTATCATACCAGCGGGCTATTACCACAGCGGAGCAAATACAGCAATGGCAACCCGCTGCTCAGCGCCCCTTATGGGATATATGAAGCGGCGGATGGATATATCGCCATTGCCATGGTCAATATTCCCCGGCTGGCCCGTGTCATCGATGCGGCAGCGCTGGAAAAACACAGCCAGGAGCAGGCTTTCAGTCATCGGGATGAGATCAAGAAGATCATCTCGGAGCACCTTGCAGGACAGCCCGTGAAGTACTGGCTGGAAAAGCTGCATGCAGCCGATATGTGGGCAATGCAGGTGCTGGACTGGAAAGGTCTGATGGAGGAGGAGGGATACCAGCGCCTGGATATGGAACAGGTGATCGCTGCCGGAGAAAGGAAAAATATCATTACTACCCGTTGCCCAATTCGCGTGAACGGCCAAAAAATAAAGTCAGGAAGGCCTGCTCCGTTGCTGGGACAGGACAGGGACAGCATTGTAAGGGAGTTTTTAAAATAATGTTTGACAATGGGACCATTGCAGGATATGATCGTCATCGACTTTAGCCAATTCCTTTCGGGCCCTTCCGCCGGCTTGCGGCTGGCGGACCTGGGGGCGCGGGTGATCAAAATAGAGCGACCGGGGACGGGGGATATCTGCCGTCAGCTGTATGTGTCGGATGTGATGATAGAGGGAGAGTCTACTATCTTTCATGCCATCAACCGGAATAAGCAGAGCTATGCGGCGGACCTGAAAAAGGAAGCGGACCTGGAGAAAGTGAAGAAGCTTATCCGGCAGGCGGATATCGTACTCCACAATTTCCGTCCGGGTGTGATGGAACGTATAGGCCTGGGTTATGAGACTGTCCGCCAGCTGAATCCACGGATCATCTATGGGGAGGTAAATGGATATGGACATGAAGGGCCCTGGAGGGGCTTGCCGGGCCAGGACCTGCTGGTGCAGTCCTTATCCGGGCTTGCGTGGCTCAGCAACAATCGGGATCAGCGGCCTACTCCGATGGGGGTGGCTGTCGTGGATATACTGGCGGGAACCCATCTTACGCAAGGTATCCTGGCGACACTTTACCGGAGAGGGATAGATGGACAAAGCGCCCTGGTGCAGGTGAGCATGCTGGAGTCCGTGCTCGACTTCCAATTCGAGGCGCTGACCTGCTTTTTCAACGACGGCCGGCAGCTGCCTGTCCGAAGCCGGATCAGCAACGGCAATGCCTACGTACCCGCGCCTTACGGGATCTATAAGACCAGGGACGGCTATCTCTCCCTGGCCATGAACGATGTTCCTTCACTGGGACGGCTGCTGGGATGTCCGGCGCTGGAAGTGTATTCCGACAGCAGTCTCTGGTTCGACAAAAGGGACGAGATCAAGGAGGTGCTGAGCATGCATTTATTGACCCGCGGCGTAGACGAATGGCTGTCGATGCTGCAGCCCGCCGATATCTGGTGCGCAAAAGTCCTGAATTACGATCAGCTGATGCGGGAGACGGGGTATAAGATGTTGAATATGGAGCTGAAGGTAACAACGAGCAATGGGCTATCCATCAAGACGACCCGGTGTCCCATCCGGATAGATGGGCAGATGGTCTTTTCTGAAACGGGTGCGCCGCTGCTCGGCGAACACAATGAGCGGATAGACGCAGAATTCAGGTTGATGAGCTAAATTTATGGTTTTACACCGTAAAGACTTCATAATATGCCTGACAGGATCGTCGATACACATGTTCATATCTGGAACTTCAGCCGGAGTGAATATCCCTGGCTCAGGGGAGATACTTCGATCCTGAACCGTAACTATGAGCTGAGTGAGTTGGAGAGCGGCCGTAAGGCGGCCGGGGTCACGGAAGGTGTGCTGGTCCAGGCTGCGAACAACATGGAGGACAGCTGCTGGATGCTGACGAATGCCGCCGCCAGCGATTGGATCACGGGCGTAGTGGGATGGCTGCCTTTACAGGACCCGGTGGCCGTAGCCCGCCTGCTGGAGGATGGCTATGCGGCGAACCCCTGGTTCAAAGGTGTACGGCACCTGATCCATGATGAAGCGGACCCGCGCTGGCTGTTGCAGGAGACTGTGCTGGAGAGCCTTGGTTTGCTGGCATCGAAGGGTCTTCCATATGACCTGGTGGGTGTCCATCCCGAACATATCCTCACCGCCCTGAAGGTGGCAGAAAGGAACCCTGCCTTAAGGATGGTGTTCGACCATCTCAATCAGCCTCCCATTGCTTCGGGAGAGCGTTTCGGAAGATGGGGCGAGCTGATGAAAGAGGCCGCCCTTCATGAAAACTTTTTTGCAAAGATCTCCGGCCTGGGCACCGCCTCGAAGAATTTCAGCGGGTGGAAGGCGGCCGACCTGGAGCCCTATGTAGGTTTTGTTGCGCAGCACTTTGGAGAGGATCGTTGTTTTTGCGGAGGGGATTGGCCTGTCAGTCTGTTGGCCGGTGGTTACGAACAGACCTGGGCGGCCTACCGGGAGATCATCGGGCGGCTGCTGGGAGTACATGCACAGGAAAAATGGTTGTATCAAAATGCAGTACGATACTATAAGCTTGCGATATGAATGTAATGATCGGACTAAGTATGCTGATCCTGGGCGGTATATCCGCCGGTAGCAGCTATGTGCCTTTGCGCGGTGTGAAAGGCTGGGCCTGGGAGAGCCTTTGGGCTGTACAGGGACTGGTGGCCTGGCTGCTGTTGCCCTTTTTGCTGGCGCTGCTGGTAATTCCCGGTCTGGTAGCAGTCCTCGGACAGGTGCCTTTTTCCACGCTGGCCTACACCTGGCTGTTTGGTTTTCTCTGGGGCCTGGGCGGCCTGGCCTGGGGCATCGCCATCCGTCTGATCGGCCTGGCCCTGGGATTTTCCATTGCCACGGGCTTTCTTTCTTCGCTGGGTACGCTGGTGCCCTTGCTGGTCACGGGAAAGATGGGAGATGTGTTGTCGACGTCTTCCGGCAGGATCATGCTTGTCAGCGTCGGGCTATCGCTTGTGGGGATTGGCATTTGCGGACGGGCGGGTATACGGCGGGATAAGGAACGGACCGGGGGAGGAGCAGATCGGGGGATAAATGGAGCAACAGGCCAGGGGCAGTTCAAAAAGGGCGTGCTGGTCGCGTTGGTAGCAGGGATCTGCTGCGCCTGCTTTGCTTTCGGCATCAACGCGGGAGAGCCTATCCGGCAGAAAGCAATTGAGGCGGGAGCTTCACCCTTGTGGGCTTCGACACCTGTATTTTTTGTCGAGCTGCTGGGTGGGATTACGGTCAATATGATCTACTGCCTCTTCATGAACTATCGCAATAAAACATTTTCGGACTACCGCATTGCCCGGGAGGAAGGCCGGCTGACCGTGAACTATCTTTTCTCTTTCCTGGTAGGAACCCTTTGGTATCTTCAGTTTGTCTTTTACGGAATGGCTGCTTTTTATATGGGGACCTATAGCTATGCCAACTGGAGCGTCCATATGTCATTCATGGTAGTGGCCAGCAACTTGTGGGGATACTATTTTAAAGAATGGGAAGGAGCTTCCCGGAAGACGGTGATGCTGAACAACATCGGTATCCTTGTGCTGGTGATCGCAGGGGTGGTGATGGGAATGGCGGCTAAATAAACAATAAAGCAGAACACGCGATGATAATCGAGACCAGCTGTGCTTTACCGGAGAGCCCCGGGCCGATCGTGCTGATCGGCGCCGGGGGTATTGTCAACGACGCCCATTTGCCGGCCTATAAGATCGCGGGATTCCCTGTGGCGGGCATCTATGACCCTGACAGGGACAAGGCGCTAAAGACGGCCGAAAGGTTCGGTATTCCGGAGGTGTACCAGGATATGCCGGACTTGTTGTCGAATGCACCGGCATCCGTGGTGTTCGACGTGGCGGTGCCGGGGCCGGCGATCCTTTCTGTCCTGCGGCAGCTGCCGCAGCGCGCCTTCGTGCTGATGCAAAAGCCAATGGGGGAGGATCACGGGATGGCCCGGCAGATACTTGAGTTCACCCGTCATATGCAAATGACGGCCGGAGTGAATTTTCAGCTCCGTTATGCTCCCTTTATCAATGCTGCCCGGAATATCATAAGTGAGGGCCTGATAGGAGAGCTTTGCGATATAGAAGTAAACGTAAATGTATATACGCCCTGGCATCTCTGGGATTTTCTTTTTAAGAGCCTCCGGGTGGAAATAGTTTACCACAGCATTCATTATATAGATCTGGTCAGGTCCTTCCTGGGCAATCCCGAGGGGGTCTATGCCAAGACCACGGGACATCCCGCCATGTCGGAGCTGGCGTCCGTGCGCAGCAATATCATCATGGACTACGGAAAAATGGTGCGGGCCAATATCCTCACCAATCACTGCCATGACTTCGGGCTGAAGCATCAGCAGTCTTATATCAAATTCGAAGGCACCCGTGGCGCCATAATTACAAAGTTGGGGGTATTGATCAATTATCCGCAGGGGATACCCGATAGTTTTGAATATGTCATCCGGGAGAAGGATAAAGCGCCTGTCTGGCAGAAACTGGAGATCGCGGGTAGCTGGTTCCCGCATGCTTTTATCGGGACGATGGCGCAGTTGATGATCGCGGCCGAAGGCGGCGGCCGCCCGGACAATTCGGTGGAGGACTGCATCCACACGATGGCCTGTGTCGAGGCCGCCTACCAGTCAAGTGATACAGGCGGCATCCGTCCAAGAAAAGAATAGTTATGAAAAGATTCTTGTTGTTCATAGGGATACTGGGAAGTGTTTGTTCGTTTGCCCAGACGGTAGAGGCGCCTTCTAATGCGCCGGCGCGGGTGAAATTTGGTGTGCAGCGGCTGAAAAGCGCTATGAAACCCGGCTGGCGCGCCATCATCCATATAGGAGACGGCCGCCGCAAGGAAGGTTTTTCCATACACACCCGCGGTAAGATCATCCATCTCAATGGGGACGACGCCTCGGGTGCGTTGTATGGCTGCCTGGAGCTGGCAGAACGGCTGCGGTCGGGGGCTTCCCTCACCGTCAGCGACAGGCCGGAGATGATGCTGAGAGGGGCCTGCATCGGTGTGCAAAAACCCACCTTGCTGCCCGGCAGAGGACCTTACGAATATCCCTATACGCCGAATAGTTTTCCCTGGTTCTATGACAAAGGGCTCTGGACGAGGTACCTTGACTCGCTGGTGGACAACCGCATGAATACCCTCTATCTATGGAACGGTCATCCTTTTGCATCGTTGGTGCGCCTGCCTGATTATCCATATGCTGTGGAAGTGGATGACGCTACTTTTAAAAAGAATGAGGAAATGTACCGCTGGCTTGCCAGGGAGGCCGACAAACGGGGTATCTGGCTCATCCAGCTGTTCTACAATATCATCGTGTCAAAACCTTTTGCAGAGCACAATCACCTGAAGACGCAGGACAGGAGCCGGCACATTGTGCCGCTGATAGCCGACTATACCCGTAAATCCATCGCAGCATTTGTAGAGAAGTATCCTAATGTGGGGTTGATGGTGACTTTAGGTGAAGCAATGGAGGGGGTGGGACAGGACGACATCGATTGGTTTACAAAGACGATATTGCCCGGTGTCCTGGACGGACTGAAGGCGCTGGGACGAACGGACCAGCCGCCCATCGTCGTACGCGCCCATGATACGGATGGCCCGGCTGTCATGGAAGCTGCGCTGCCCATTTATAAGAATCTGTATGTAGAAGCAAAATACAATGGCGAGGCGTTGACAACCTATACACCGCATGGCCCCTGGGCAGAGCTCCACCGCAAGCTGAGCGGGATCAGCAGGGCCCTGATCGAAAATGTCCACATCATGGCTAACCTGGAACCCTTCCGTTATGGGTCCCCCGACTTTATTCAAAAATGTGTACAGGCCATGCATGCGGTGTATGGCGCCGGCGGTCTGCACCTTTATCCGCAAGCGTCCTATTGGGATTGGCCTTATACGGCGGACAAAACAGCGCCAAGAACGTTGGAGATGGACAGGGACTGGATCTGGTATAAAGCCTGGGCCCGGTATGCCTGGAATAGTCATCGTGACAGACAGGAGGAAGTGAGGTATTGGAGCACCCGGCTGGCCGCGAGATATGGGTGTGATGAAGGGCATGGCCGGGAGATCCTGGCTGCGTATGAACAGACGGGCGAGATAGCGCCCAAGCTGCTGCGGCGCTTTGGCATCACAGATGGCAACCGCCAGACACTGACATTGGGGATGCTGATGACGCAATTGATCGACCCGGAGCGGTATGGGCTTTTCTCTCTTTTGTACGACTCCGAAGGACCTCCGGGGGAGTCGCTGCGTCAGTATGCCGGGAAAGAATGGGATCATCAGCCGCATGAAGGGGAGACGCCGGTACTGGTGTGTGAGGAGGTGATCGCGGCAGGAGATAAAGGGATGGCGGCGATCGATAGGGCGGCAGGAGGTGTCAGGCAACAGCAGGCAGAGTTTGACAGGCTGCGGAATGATATCCGCTGCTATAAACATCTGGCTGATCATTATGCTGCCAGGGCCAGGGCGGCGCTCTGCATATTGAGATTTAAGTATTCCAATGATATGCAGGATCTGGAGAAGGGACGGCAGTTGATGGAGCGTGGGCTGGAGGCGTACCGGGAGCTGGTTAGATTGACGAAGGATACCTATTTGTATGCCAACAGTATGCAGACGGCACAGCGGAAGATCCCGGTCAGAGGGGCAGATGGAAAGTATACGACATGGGAAGAAATGCTGCCGCTGTACGAGAAGGAATACGATTTTTTTACATCCCATATTGATTCGCTGCAGCATGGCGCCAGACAGGATATGATCCCTGCATCTTATTCGCCGGTGCCGATGGGAATGGAAGATTACGGTCTTGACAGCGGGGCGCGGGCGTTTAAGGACAGTGCGCTGATGATCAGGAATGTCGCCGCACCGATGAAGGCGTTGCGCGGGATACAGCAGTCCTTGCACCATCAGCTGCTGTCGGGTACGAAGCTGGCATTCACCTGTAAGGAGCCTGTCGATCTGCTGATCGGATTTTTTGACGAAAAAGGGCCCGATTATCTTCAGCCTCCGCAGCTGGAGACGGATGCCAGCGCCAATGATCATGGGCAGGCCGATATACGCATCGCCAATGGGGTGGTGGTAGGGGGAATGCCATCAGTCCAGGTGCATGCCTGGTCTTACGGACCCGGGACACATACGCTGGAGCTGGGCAAAGGACTTTGCCTGGTGCTGGGTTTTGTGCAGCCACTGGAGAAAGGTAAGACCTATGATGCGGCATTGAATGAACCGGGTAAGAAGAACCTGGATTGGTTGTTTGAATGAACATGATGTATAAATTTTTGATAGTGTTCTGTATGATGCTGCCGGGCTTTTGCCTGGCGCAGCAGGACACCTTGCTGTGGTACCGGCAGCCTGCCGGGAAATGGACCGAGGCGTTGCCTGTCGGAAATGGCGACCTGGGGGCCATGATCTTTGGCGGACCAGGGGAAGATCATTTACAATTCAATGAATCTACTTTATGGACAGGTGGACCGCGGTCTTATCAGCGTGATGATGCCTGGCGCTACCTGGACAGTATCCGGCGGCTGCTGTTTGCCGGGAGGCAGACTGAGGCAGAGACATTGGCGGGACAGCAGTTTATGGGTAAGAAGGATGGAGATGATGAGGCTTATCTGGCGCAGCAGGCGGAGTGGTTGCGGAAAGTACGGCAGGATACGGCGTATGCGCGTGCGGACCTTGATGACAGGGACTGGAAGGAAATGACGGTGCCTACGCCTGATGGATGGGAGGCTGTTGGGTTGCAAGGGTTGGATGGAGCTGTGTGGTTCAGGCGCTCTTTCGAAGTTCCTTCACCCGTTAAAGACATGGTGCTGGAGCTGGGACGCGTTCGGGATATGGATTACACTTATATCAATGGCGTGCTCGTCGGAAGCGGAGAGGGCATCAGCAAGAAGAGAGTCTATAAAATAGACGCTTCCCTGTTAAGACCAGGTAAGAATGTCATCGCAGTGCAGGTGATCAATTTTGATGATAAGGGTGGTTTCACAGGATTG